>OJLW01000158.1_pt1 | contig 37479 bp, 42 predicted proteins | sample 1597021 | NCBI WGS metagenome assembly OJLW01 (sample SAMEA3904676, study PRJEB24821) | metagenome | biome: Builtin; feature: hospital; material: surface | place: USA | collected 2013-06-03
GACCCAGAAGCCGCTCGGCGTGCGTATGGGTTCCGGTAAGGGCCCGGTGGAGAAGTGGGTGGCCAACGTCAAGCCTGGCCGCATCCTGTTCGAAATGTCCTACCCCAACGAGGAAACTGCCATTGAGGCGCTGCGCCGTGCAGGCGCGAAGCTGCCGTGCAAGGTCCGCGTCATCAAGAAGGAGGACCAGTTCTAATGGCTAACGGTACCCCCGCATCTGAGTTCCGCGAGCTCAACGACGACGAGCTGAAGGGCCGCCTCAACGAGGCGAAGGAAGAGCTGTTCAACCTGCGCTTCCAGCTTGCAACCGGCCAGCTGACCAACAACCGCCGCATCTCCACCGTGAAGCGCGACATCGCTCGCATCTACACGGTGCTGCGCGAGCGTGAGCTTGGTCTGTCCGTCGTCCCGGAGTCCACGGGAGCTGAGGCATAACCATGAGTGAGGCAAACGTGACTGAGAACACCAAGGACAAGGCCGTGCAGAAGCGCCGCCGTGGCTACGTCGTGTCCGACAAGATGGACAAGACGATCGTCGTCGAGGTTGAGGACCGCAAGTCCCACGCCCTCTACGGCAAGATCGTGCGTACCACGAAGCGCGTCAAGGCTCACGACGAGAACAACACCGCTGGTGTTGGCGATCTCGTCCACATCGAGGAGACGCGTCCGCTGTCGAAGGACAAGCACTTCCGTCTCGTCGACATCATCGAGAAGGCTCGCTAAAAGCTAGTCGCTTCTCGACGACTCCACCGCCCCGGGTTGGCTACCAACCCGGGGCGGTTTTTGCGTTTTCAACTTTTTCTGCGCCCTTACACAAGGGTACGATTTCCCGCATGTGTGGAATCGTTGGATATGTAGGCGCAAACGCGACAACGCGTGACGCGAAAGACGTAATCATCGATGGTCTTCGCCGCCTCGAATACCGCGGGTACGACTCCGCAGGTGTTGCGGTGGTGAACGACCAGTCGATCGAATGCCGGAAGAAGGCCGGCAAGGTAGCGGATCTCGAAGCGGAGATTGCTAACAACCCCATCGCAGCATCGAACCTGGGCATCGGGCATACCCGGTGGGCGACCCACGGCGGTCCGACGGATGCGAATGCTCACCCGCATGTGGTGGGAGATGGCCGTATGGCAGTGGTGCACAACGGCATCATCGAAAACTTTTCGCATTTGAAGGCTGAGCTCGCAGAGAAGGGCTACACCTTCAAGTCTGAAACCGATACTGAGGTTGCTGGCACGCTGCTGCTGGATATCTACAACACGGAAGCGGACGGGGATCTGACCCGTGCGATGCAGTTGGCAGCGAACCGTCTGGAGGGCGCGTTCACCCTGCTCGCCATCCACCCGGACCATCCAGACCGCATTGTTGCGGCGCGTTGGAACTCCCCGCTGGTGATCGGTGTAGGCGAGGGCGAGAACTTCCTGAGCTCCGACGTCGCTGGCTTCATTGAGTTCACCCGTGACGCGGTGGAGATGGACAACGGCCAGATTGTGACGTTGACGGCTGATGGCTACGACGTGATTGACTTCGACGGCACCCCCGCCGAGGCGAAGCCGTTCAAGGTTGAGTGGGATGTCACCGCTGCGGAGAAGGGTGGCTACAACTCCTTCATGGAGAAGGAGATCCATGATCAGCCGGGTGCCGTCCGCGACACGCTTTACGGTCGCTTCGACGAAGATGGCAAGTTGATGTTGGACGAGTTGCGTATCGACGAATCCGTGCTGCGCTCCATCAACAAAATCATCATCGTCGCTTGCGGTACTGCGTCGTACGCGGGCCAGGTGGCGCGTTACGCCATCGAACACTGGTGCCGTATCCCGACGGAAGTGGAGCTCGCCCACGAGTTCCGCTACCGCGACCCGATTGTCAACGAGCAGACTCTCGTCGTTGCCGTTTCCCAGTCCGGAGAGACCATGGACACGCTGATGGCTGTCCGTCACGCACGTGAGCAGGGCGCGAAGGTCGTCGCTATCTGCAACACCGTGGGCTCCTCGATCCCGCGTGAGGCGGATGCGTCGCTGTACACCTACGCAGGCCCGGAGATCGCTGTGGCGTCGACGAAGGCGTTCATCTCCCAGATTGTCGCGGCGTACCTGCTGGCGCTGTACCTGGCGCAGGTGCGTGGCAACAAGTACGCCGATGAGATCCGTCAGATCATCGGCGAGCTGGAGCTGATGCCGGAGAAGATCCAGCGCGTGCTGGACAACGAAGACCAGGTCAAGCAGTTGGGCCAGGATATGGCGGATGCAAAGTCCGTGCTCTTCCTTGGCCGTCACGTCGGCTTCCCGGTCGCCCTCGAGGGCGCTCTGAAGCTCAAGGAGGTTGCTTATTTGCACTCCGAGGGCTTCGCTGCAGGCGAGTTGAAGCACGGTCCGATCGCGCTGGTCGAGGAAGGCCAGCCGGTGTTCGTCATCGTGCCGTCGAAGAAGTCGCGCCACAACCTGCACGCCAAGGTCGTCTCCAACATCCAAGAGGTGCGCGCCCGTGGTGCCGTGACTATCGTGATCGCGGAAGAGGGCGACACGGATGTGGAGCAGTTTGCCAACCACATCATCCGCATCCCGGAGTCCCCGGGTTTGCTGCAGCCACTCTTGGCGACGATCCCGTTGCAGATCTTCGCCTGCGCCGTCGCAGAAGCACGCGGCCTGAACGTGGACCAGCCGCGTAACCTGGCCAAGTCCGTCACGGTGGAGTAGAAGCTACCGACCGCGCCAGGGCGCCCCGGGATTGGCGCTGCGGTATTTCATCATCTGGTGGAAGATCTCCGCAGCACCAGCCCGCTGCCCCTGTGTCGCGCTGAGCGTACCCGTGTTGTCAGGCAATGCGTCAAGCGCGAATACTCCCGGGGTGAGAACCTCTGCTAGAAATGAGGGGCAGCCGTCGCTGCGCCGACGTAGCGGGCGGCGTGGGCTTCTGCGGCGTCGATGCGTGTCCAGTCGACTGCCCAACCGGAGGTGCGCAGCATCTGATCGAAGAAAAAGCGTTGGGTCCGCGAATTACCGTCCCGGAACGGATGCACGATTGTCAATTCGCTCCAGTGATCCGCGATGGTGTTTACTGCAGCAGACTTGTCATCGGAGTAGACCGGCAGTTTCGCGATCCGGCCCATCACTCGGTCGAGTTCAGCCTCAACGTATCGCGCTCGACACATCGCCATGCCCATCGCACCAACTTCCTCGGTGCGGATCTGGCCCGCCCAGGGGTAAATGTCCTGCATGAGGTAATGGTGTGTGGACTGCAGAGATTCACGTGTGAACTCGGTGAGCAGTGGACCGTTTTCGAGCTCGCCGAGTCGTTGAAGCGCGAGGTTGCCAGCGATGCGGTCCAGCACAACCGGGTCTGTTAGCCCGAATAGGTTTTCCGGGGCCTCGTTGCTTCGTCGTGCCATGGCGTTTAGGCAGCTCCGGTGATACGTTGCCGCAGTTCACGTGCACGAGGCGTGTTTCCCAGGCCTTCCCTTTCGAGCACCTGTAGCACGGCCTCGTCGGCCGAGATATCTCCTCGCAGCTGTCGTCGCAGAAGCGCCTCGTCCTCTGCGGACATGGGTTGGCCCGCCATGATCATCGAGGCATTCACGGCGGCGACCTTCTGATCTTCGTTGCGCGGGTCAGTCATGCAGGTGATTCTAGCGGTTCGGCGAGGCGGTAGAGCTGGTGGAAGTGGTGCACCGGCCCGTGGCCCTGGCCCACCTCGAGGTCGTCGGCGTGTGCGATGGCTTCGTGGAGCCAGGCGGAAGCCCACTCGACGGCGGCGGGGGCGTCGTCGAGAACAAGCCGGGTTGCAAGGGCTGCTGAGAGAGAACACCCGGTGCCGTGGGTGTTTTTTGTGCGCACGCGGGGCACGTCCGCGATGTGGGTGTCGCCGTCGGGGGTGATCAGCGCGTTGGAGGCGTGGTCGCCGGTGAGGTGCCCGCCTTTGACCAGGACGGACACGTTCGCATCTGCTGCGTATCGACGACCCTGGGAAACCGCTTCGTCGAATGTGGTGGCGGGGGTGTCGTCGCAAAGCACTGCGAGCTCGGGGATGTTCGGGGTGACCACGGTGGCGTGCTCACGAACGAGGGTGCGCAGGGCGTCTTCGGCATCCTCGGTGAGGAGGCGATCGCCGGAGGTGGCGACCATGACGGGATCGACAACAACGACGGGGACGGAGTGCTGGGCGAGGAATTCGGAGACGGTGCGGGTGGTGACGGTGTCGCCAAGCATGCCGATCTTCACGGCGTCGACTGTGACGTCGTCGAACACGGAATCCAACTGCGCGCGCAAGAACGACTGGGGTGGGGTGTGGATCTCGCGCACACCTTGTGTGTTCTGGGCGACCAGCGCGGTGACCACGCACATGCCGTAGCCACCTGCGGCCGCGATGGACTTCAGATCAGCTTGAATGCCGGCACCGCCTGTGGGGTCGGTGCCGGCAATGGAGAGAACTCTTGGGATGCGTGCCATAGGCACTGACGCTACCCGGAACTACCCAGCGGCGAGGGCGATGCGCTCGGCAAAGCGGGAGTAGTCTTCGCGGATAGCCAACAATGGCTGAGACACGGCGGTTTCGGAGGCTGCGGCCACCTCTTTTTGGATGGCGTTGCGGGTGCGTCGCTTCACCCCAGAGCCCAGCACGCCGCCGAAGGCCGCGGATATCAATCCGATGATTACACCGGTGAGTAAGCCAGCCATGATCAGCAGGGTAGGAATCGGCCAGCCTTCTACATCCGGTACCAGATCGGTGCCGAGCAGCGGTGTGAGCACGCCCGGCACGAAGGCGACCAGCAGGTACCACAGCACGCCGATCAGGGCGGCGAGCAGCGCAAACCACTGGAAGATGGTCAGCACTGCCCAGCCCTTGGACGGCTCGGCGGGCAGTTTCGCGCGGGCCACAGCTCGGTCCAGCTCGGCAGGAAGCCCGGTGGAGATCTCCTCGGACCGGTCCGCCACGGCCGCAGCCCACTCGTGTGGCAGCCCTTCGCCAACGGCGGTGGCGTAATCGCGAAGGCCCGAGTTGGCTACGGCTTTGGAGGCGGCGTCGAGTTCCGGCATGGAGGTGCGGTGCACGCCCAGTTCGTCGGCATCCTCGCGCAGCCCTAAGCGACGAAGCGGGTCGGGTTTGAAGCGGGTGATCCAGGAAGTGAGCAGCCAGCCGGTGCGTTGGCGCAGGCGTTTGCGGTAGGCGGCAGCGGTGATGCCCGCGATGCGTTCTGCACCCGCGGCCTTGGTCAGTGCGGTGTCGAGGTCACGCTTGGCGTGCTTGTCCACACCACCGGCACCCTTCGTTCCAGCGTAGGGGGCGGCAACGGAGGCGATGTCGGCCTCGATGCGGGCAGTCTGCGCATTGTGGGCCTTTGCCACGCGCGCGATCGCGCCGCGCAGGTCTTCGATACCAGCGCCGGTCAGGGTGGAGGTGGGGATGACGTGGACGTTGGTCAGGCCGTCGTCGCGAAGCAAGCCCGCATAAGAGCCAGCTACGGTGTCCACGTCGCGCTCCGCCAAAAGGTCGGCTTTGTTCAGCACTGCCAGTGTGACCGCGGAGTGGTTCGCGTGCGGGCGGATGAACTGGTCATGGATGACACTGTCGGCGTACTTCTCGGGGTCGGACACCCACACGAGCACGTCGACCTGGCCGGCGAGGCGTTCGGCGATGACGCGGTTGGAGGCCTCTACCGAGTCGAAGTCGGGAAGATCCAGCAGGATCAGCGGGCCAGCATTTTTGGCAAACTCGCCTTGGCGCTCGCGGCGGTCTTCCACGCCGAGCCAGTCCAGGAGTTCCTCAGAGCCTTCCGGCTGCCAGATTGCGGCCAGGGGAGAGGACGTGGTTGGGCGGCGCGCCGCTGCTTTGCCCAGGTCCTCGCCGACAACGGCGTTGAACAGCGAGGTTTTACCGGAACCGGTCGCGCCGAAAAAGCCCACGACGGTGTGCTCGGCGGACAGGGCGCGACGCTCGGCGCCAGCCTTGGCCACGCGTTCTAGGCGTTCGCGTTGCTCGCCGGACAGGTACGGTGCACCAATTTCGGCAGCGTCCTCGAGCGCGCTCAGCCGTTCGCTCAGCCCAATCCTTTTGCTAAACAGCGCCATTGTCGGACCCCTTTCGGAAGTTGCCGCGAAGCTGGTCAAACAGGCCACGCAGGGCGCTGTTGTTCAGGTCGTCGTTGGGGGTGTCGTCGATACGCGCAGGCACTTGCTTGTCGACGACCCCCAGCAGCTTCGCATCCACCGCCCGGCGAGCCTGCTGGGAGGCATCGCGGATCTGCTCGGCCGTTGCGCCCTCGAGCAACGGGTCGGTGAACACGTGGTAGCGGTCGCGCTCGGCAGCAAAGAGTCCACCAAGGCGCTCGTTGAGGTCGTTGCGGGCCTGAGTGACCATGCGGCGCACCGTGTCTTCGCCGAAGATGGTCTCCAAAAGTTTCTGGCCAAGTACCGCAGAACCGCCCGCGATGGCCACCTCGCCGCCAGTCAAACCAGCGGTGGAGGCGAACACTGTAAGCATGAGTGCCACGGTGACCACGTTGAGCCCAAAGGACATGAGACGGGCGCGCTGACGCTTATCGCCAGCAGTGTCCTGGATATGTCCGACGAGTTCTTGCTGCCAGTCTCGCACCAGTTTCGCCGCCTGTTCGGAAATGTCGGCGCTGGCGCGTGCGAGAGCCGGATCGGCGTCGGTGCGCAGCTCAGGAGCGACCGCGCCGGTATGCGCCCAGGCGCGCGATGCTGCGGATTCGGCAGCATCGACGATGACTGCGTGCAGACCGGACTCGATCTCGGTCTCCACCTCACGCAGGGGAGCGGGCTGACCGGTGAAGAAACTGCCCACCTTATCTATTGCGCTGCTGAACCAGCGCTCGAATCCACGGAACACGTCAGAGGTACCGATGACGTCCTGCCAGCGGTCCATGACCTCGGAGCGCAGCAACTGTCCGTCGGAAGTCGCGTCGATGACCTGACGGTTGGCGGTGGTGTAAAACTCGTGGATCGATGCGTCGAGCTGGTTGGCAAACGCCTCCTGACGCTCACGGCGGCCGACCAAGGTATCCACTCGATCAAGCGCAGTCTGAACCGCGCCGGCCACAGTCTTGCCAGCCACGTCGCGCCGGGCGACGGTGTCCTCGGCGAGTGTGGTCAGGTAATCGCGCAGTGAAGCGACAAGGTCTTCGGCGAGAAACTCCCCGGACTCTCCAGACTTCTCCGCGCCAAGGTCCGCGACGAACGGCACAGTAAAGACTGTTGCGTCGTGCAAGCCAGCCTCATTCATCATGCGGCGCAGATCGTCCGGCACGGTTTCGGCAGCCTTTTCGTCCAGGCGGTTGAGTACCACCACAACTTCGATGCCGCGGCCAGCGGCGTCGTGGAGGAAGTTCCACACAAGTTGATCGGCGTAGCGCGCCGGGGTGGTGACGAACACCCACAGATCCGCAGCCGCAAGGAGCTGACTTGCCAGGGCGCGGTTTTTGTCGTCGATGGAGTCGAAATCGGGGGCGTCGAGAAGCGCAAGGCCCTCGGGCACGCTTTGCGTATCCACGACTCGAAGTGTCGTCGATTGCTCGTTGCCCGCGCCGTGCGAGCGCGTCAGGCCTGGCAGTACCTGTGGGGAGTTAAACCAATCAGCATCTGCTGGGTTTGCCACTAGCACTGGCTGCCGGGTGGTGGGGCGGATGACGCCTGGGTTGGAGACCCGCTCGCGCAGCAATGCATTGACAAGCGTGGACTTACCAGAGCCGGTGGAGCCGCCGATCACGGCGAGCAGCGGCGCGTCCAGGTTGGCGAGGCGGGGCAGGACATAGTCGTCGAGCTGGTTGACAATTGCGCGGGCCTCTGGGGCTGCATCAATAGGTAGGGCAGTGTCCGCGAGGGCATCGCGAACACTGCGAACAGCTTCGAGGACGTCAGGTGTCTGGGTACTCACCCGTCTCATTTTGGCAGAGACACCCAAGGTGAGGGGAGTTAGTCCTTGTTGGTTAGTCCTTGTAACCGGTCTTGGTCAGGTTCAGCCATCCGTAGAGGCCGCCCATGATGAACCCGCCGCCGACGAAGTTGCCCAGCCAGACGACCACCCAGTTGCGGATGACGTTCCAGTTGGTGAAGCCTTCGATGGTTTCAGGGCCGAGCGTAAACCCGCCCAGGCTGGTGAGGATGAAGTTCGCGATGGAGTGCTCGTAGCTCATGGTGGCAAACGACGGGATGATCAGGATGACACCCCACAGCTTCGCGCTGAAGTCCTTGCCGGCCTGGGTGGCCAGCATGAAGGCGATGTTGACCACGACGTTTGCCAGGATCGCTTCAACGAACAGGGTGGAACTGGATTTTTGCAGCTTGGCGACGAGCAAATCGTGGAGGAATCCGTCCACCTCGACCATCTGGCCCATGGTGGTCCGGGAAATCAGCCATGAAATCGCCACTGCACCAATGAGGTTGAACACGGTGACAAAGAAGACGAGGAGGAACCCGCGGGTGATGGTGTTGAGCCTATGGATGGCGCCATAGGTCATGAACATCATGTCACCTGTGGCGAGTTCGCCTTGCAAGACGATGATGATGTACAGCGTTGACGCGAAGATGGCGCCGAAGGCGTATTTGCCCCAGCCGGGGGCGTAGCCGTCGAGTAGTTGTGCCGTGGATGCGGCGAATGCCGTCATGATGCCCAGGTACACGCCCGCGAGCACGGAGCGCGTGGCAAATCGGGCAGGTTCTGTCGAGAACAGATCGACCTTATTCTTGATTGCCTCGGGGGCGGCTTCGTAGAAACTCACGCCCTCCAATGTACAAGAGGTACTATCTTAAAAGGAAATGTGGTAATACCTATTCGGCGATTGGAAAGCTTTGGAAAATCGTGAAAGAAAATGGGAATTCTGCCAAAAACTGTAAAACGTCACGGTAATGTTCGGTGGGCAAGGTCGTTCAAGCTGCGGCCGATGCCTACCGTTCATTAAGAAAATTGGAGACTCACATGAAGCTTCGTCGTCTTGTTGCTGCGGCGGCCGTCGCAACCACCGTTGCTGTTGCTGCTCCGGCTGCTACCGCTCAGCCTGCTCCGGAACCGCTGAACCGTGTTCTGTACGAGATTTACAAGGTCGGTGGCTGGGAAGCCCAGAACATCATTCTGCTGCCGGCAGCGCTTTCTTCGCTGAACGTTGTCATCTCGATCATTCAGTCCATCGTCACTGCTGCTAAGTAAGCCGCGACACGTACACACCTCTCCTGAAAGGAAACGAACATGAAGTTCCGTCGTCTCGCCGCTGTTGCTCTTGCGGCATCTGTTGCAATCGGTGCTGGTGCTCCTGTCGCTGAGGCTGCTACCTACCCGGAGCCGCTCAACCAGGTCATCAATGAGATGCGCGCTCTCGGTGGCCCGCTGGCCCCGAACCTGCTGCTGGTTCCAGCTGCCCTGTCCTCCGTGGGCTGGATCATCACCATCCTGTCGCTCACTGGTGTGCTCGGCCTCGGCGCTGTTGCTGCCAGCGCCGCTTAACATTGCGCTAACGCTGCGGCACACTCATCGTCTCACCCCTAAGTTTCGGGGTGGGGCGATTTTTGTATCTTCAGGCGACACGATTTAGCGGCAATTTGGGCGATCGGCGCTGCTCATGGTTAAATACTCCAGTTGTCTACTGCTGGTCGGGCGTGACACGCGTTTCCGAGTGAAGCGTCCGAGACCCTTCGACCAGACTGCGCTCTCCTCGTGTGCGAGGGGCGAGCGCGCGAGGTTCGTCGATAAGCAATAGGCCGCAAGAACATTGACCACGTGCGTTCAGGACGGAAATCTGGCGCACATTGACCCAGGTCAGGAGACCAACTGTGATTCAGAAGGAATCGCGTCTGAAGGTCGCCGACAACACGGGTGCACGCGAACTGCTGTGCATCCGCGTTCTCGGCGGTTCCGTTCGACGCTTCGCCGGCATCGGCGACACGATCGTCGCCACCGTGAAGGAAGCTGCCCCGGGCGGCAACGTCAAGGAAGGCGAGGTCGTTAAGGCTGTCATCGTCCGTGCGAAGAAGGAGACCCGTCGTCCGGACGGCTCCTACATCTCGTTCGACGAGAACGCTGCTGTCGTCATCAAGAACGACACCGAGCCGCGCGGTACCCGCATCTTCGGCCCGGTTGCTCGTGAGCTCCGCGACAAGCGCTTCATGAAGATTGTGTCTCTCGCACCGGAGGTGATCTAAGTATGAAGATCAAGAAGGGCGATATGGTGCAGGTCATCGCCGGCAAGGATAAGGGTGCTCAGGGTCGCGTCATTGAGGCGTACCCGCAGCGCGACAAGGTCCTCGTCGAGGGTGTTAACCGCATCAAGAAGCACGTCGCAAACTCCTACAACGAGCGCGGCGCCGAGTCCGGCGGCATCGTCAGCCAGGAAGCTCCGATCCACGTGTCCAATGTGATGATCCTGGACTCCGACGGCAAGCCGACCCGCGTGGGCTACCGCTTCGACGAGAACGGCAAGAAGGTCCGCGTGGCTAAGTCGAACGGGAAGGACATCTAATGGCTGAGAACATTCAGAACTACACCCCGCGCCTGAAGTCCCGCTACCAGGACGAGATCCGCACCAAGCTGAACGAGCAGTTCAACTACGACAACGTCATGCAGATCCCGGGCCTGACCAAGATTGTTGTGAACATGGGTGTGGGCGACGCTGCCCGCGACTCCAAGGTGATCAACGGCGCACTCGAGGACCTCACCGCGATCACCGGCCAGAAGCCGCAGCTGCGTCGCGCGAAGAAGTCCATCGCTAACTTCAAGCTCCGTGAGGGCATGCCGATCGGCGCAAAGGTCACCCTGCGCGGCGACCGTATGTGGGAGTTCCTCGACCGTATGCTGACGGTTGCTCTCCCGCGTATTCGCGACTTCCGTGGCCTGAACGACAAGCAGTTCGACGGCAACGGTAACTACACCTTCGGCCTGTCCGAGCAGACCATGTTCTACGAAATCGACATCGACAAGATCGATCGCGTTCGCGGCATGGACATCACGCTCGTGACCACCGCTGGTAGCGACGACGAGGGTCGCGCACTGCTGACGCACCTCGGCTTCCCGTTCGCTGACAAGGACGGCAAGATGAAGCGCGCATAAGCGTTCACTTGACGACGACACCCCTGCACCCGGTTTTTATACCGCGGTCGCAGGGGTTTTGTCGTATTGGAAAAGCATGAAAGAAAGCTTGCGTGAAGCTGGCTATGGGTGGTTATGATGTCCGCTGTATTAAATACATTGTTTGGCATCCATAATAGGGGAACCCCCATGAGTTACTTCTCCCGAAGCGCAATTATCGCGCCTAAGGAATTCAATCGCTGGCTAATTGTCCCTGCGGCACTCGCCATCCACCTCTCTATCGGCCAGGTCTACGGGTTCTCCGTGTTCAAAAAGCCAATGATGGAGCACTTCGGTGTCGGCGAAGTTGCTGTGGGCTGGATCTTCTCGTTGGCAATCGGCATGCTCGGCATCTCGTCCGCGCTGTTCGGTTCCTGGGTCGAGCGAGTCGGCCCACGCGCGTCCATGGCAGTTTCCGGCGTGCTGTGGGTGACCGGCTTCCTCGTTGCCACCCTGGGTGTCACCACCGGAAACTTGTGGCTGGTGTACTTCGGCTACGGCTTTATCGGCGGCATCGGTTTGGGCATCGGATACATCTCGCCGGTGTCCACGCTGATGAAGTGGTTCCCGGATCGCCCCGGTCTGGCTACGGGCCTTGCGATCATGGGCTTCGGCGGCGGCGCACTGATTACCTCGCCGGCGTCGAACCGCCTCATGGAGTTCTACGGCGGCGGTGCGGACATCGCCAACCGCGCCGCGGGCATCCAACCCACCTTTGTCACCCTTGGCGTCGTGTACCTCGTCGTCATCGCTATGGGCGCGTACTGCATCCGCATGCCGCACCCGGATTGGACCCCGTCGGGCGAAGCGAAGCAGGGGCGCAAACCTTCCAAGGTTGCCATCGTCGGTGCAAATGTTAGCGCCAACAACGCGATTCGAACCCCGCAGTTCTGGTGCCTGTGGGTGATCCTGTTCTGCAACATCACCGCGGGTATCGGCGTGCTGGAGAATGCGGCACCGATGATTCAGGACTACTTCCCGGCACTGACCGCGGCGGCCGCCGCAGGCTTTGTTGGCTTGCTGTCGCTGGCGAACATGGCTGGCCGTTTCGTCTGGTCGTCGGTTTCTGACGTCATTGGCCGCAAGAACATCTACATGGTGTACCTGGGTATCGGGTTGGCTTTCTACTTCATCTTCGCCAGGTTCGGCCACGCCAACATCGCGCTGTTTGTGATCTGCGCGCTGGTGTTGCTGTCCTTCTACGGGGGTGGCTTTGCCAGTATCCCGGCCTACCTGCGCGACCTATTCGGTGTTTACCAGGTCGGCGCTATTCACGGCCGTCTGCTTACCGCATGGTCGGCTGCAGGTGTAGCTGGCCCGCTGATCATCAACATGGTCGTGGAGCGCCAGGCAGCCAACGGCGGCGAAGGCCCGGACCTTTACCGCCTGTCGCTGTACGTCATGTGCTGCCTGCTTGCTGTTGGCCTGATCGCCAACATCCTTGTACGCCCGGTGGCGTCGAAGTGGTTCGAAGACCAAGACACCGTTCAGGCGAAGATCGAGGCAGATCGCGCCTCCGCGCTTGAAGGTGCTGGTGCCGGTCAGGCGCGTGGGGCTTCCGCGGGCCAGGCCCACAAGATTGTCGCGATCATTCTGGCGGCAATCATCGCTGGACTGCTTATCTACGGTCTGTGGGCCACTGCCGCGAAGGCTGCTGGCATGTTCATTGGCTAAGCGCCCGAGTACACGCTGAAGCGCTCGTCGGTAATTGCGCCGACGAGCGCTGTATTTGTTTCGCGGGCCAATTCCACCGCCATCGACGTGACGTCGCGTGTGGTGGCGACAATGCCGAAGCCGGCCGCTGCTGCAGCACGCATCATTTCAAACGTCACGCGCGTATCCACTGCGAGGGTGAGGTTGTGGGCGGGCAGGGTGTCGTCGAGAAGCAAACGCCCAGCGATCTTCTGTACCGCGTTGACAGCGTCGATGTCTTGACGCGCGGTCTCGCCAGCGAGCGCGGTGGGCAGGTCGCGACGACGCGCCTGGTTGAGACGTTCTGGCAAGGCGAAGATCGCATCCTGATCAATAGGGGCGAACTCGCTGCGCACGTTCAGGCGGACCGCCAACTCCCGTACGCGCTGCTCGGCAGAAATACCACAGGACTGTGATGGGATTGGGTCGATGAACTGCGGTGCAGCAGGGTAGGAAAGCTCGATATCGAGCAGGTTGTAGGTGTTTTCGCCGCCGATGGCACCTTCGCAATAGCGAGCGGTAATGACGTCTTTAGGGGTGGTAATGAGGCCCTGCGTCAGGAGCACACCGTGGGCGAGTTCGATGTCGTGGCCCGGGGTGCGAAACAACTGAGCGACCTCTCGGCCACCGGCGCGCACCTCGAGTGGTTCTTCCACTTCCACTTGGCCCGCGCGCGTGTCGCGGGTGCCGCTAGCGGAAATCTTTGTGACGGCGAAACTGCGCTTGGTCCTGCTCATTGCAACGATGCTAGCGCTTAGGGTGCAAGCGGGACGGAGGGGTGTCGTCGCAGCGCTACAACCTGCGCAAAGAGAAGTTATCCACAGGGCGGAAATTGCAAATTCCACAAGCTGAAACGGACATGTCGTGCGAGTTCGTTATAACTACAGGCACACATCCAAACAGCAATGGGGAAGGGGTGGGTGCGTCAGATGCGTACCGAGGAAAAGATCAAACAACGAGTACAAAAACTACTCAATCAAGCCAACGACAGGGAAGGGACACCGGAGGGTGACGCGTTCTATGCCCGAGCATTCGAGCTGATGGCACAGTACGGCTACGACGAGCGCGATCTTGCAAGTCCCGATGCTGGCGACAACGTAGGCCACCGCGCCTACACGTTCCGTGGCGCCTACACCGATATGCAGGCAACGCTGCTGCACTCCATCGCGAGGTCGTTGCACTGTACGGGGTTTACGCAGCGGGTGTATAACTCCACGCGCGTCAAGGACGCAGACCTTTTTGGTCTACAGCGGCACCTCGACCGGGTGGACATGCTCTACGCGCTGCTGTTGCCGGTGATGCTTGCAGAATCACAAAAGATCCGCGCCACAAACTTCGGTGAATCGGTGGTCGTGATGCGTCGGTCGTTTATGCAGGGGTTCGCGACAAGCATCGGCAAACGTCTGATGAAAGCTGAAGAGGGCGCAGCAAAGGGGGATAGCGAATATGCGCTTGTGCTTGTCGACGACGCCGCAAAGGCCGAGCAAGCCCGCTCCAAATTTGCCGAAGAGCAGGGCTTTGTGCTCTCCGCGCACCAAACCAACCGCTCGTTCGACCCAGGTGCGTACCTCAGCGGACACGCCCCGGGAGAGAATTCAGACCTCGGCCAAACACGGGTGAAGTCCAGGGCGGCGCTGCCGTTCTGATGAATTCGGTGTCGGGAGATGCTGTCGGGGGCTAGGTGTCGTCGTTAAGCAATTTGGTTCTGAGTGAACAAGCAGGTAACTTGGTCGATCGGACTTGTGCGCCGAGATTTCGGCGTGCCAAGCCGAGAGAAACATTTGAACATCCAACTTTGTTGCAGGCCCCTCGCCAAGATGCGGACCGCGTGCAAGGGAGGCGGCGAGCGGCCCACGCTACTGAGTGTGGGCAGCGTTGAGTAGCCCCCGATAGACCATGCGGAAAACGCGACCTTGAAAAGGGTCAGGTGGGTTTAGGGAACCGCAACGAGAAAGGAAACGGTCACCACAATGACCATGACAGATCCGATTGCGGACATGCTGTCGCGCGTGCGCAACGCAACAACTGCGCAGCACGACACCGTGTCTATGCCGTCCTCCAAGCTCAAGGCAGCTATTGCTGAGATCTTGAAGCAGGAAGGCTACATCGAAGATTACAAAGTTGAGGACGAGAAGGTTGGCAAATCGCTGACGCTCAACCTCAAGTACGGCCCGACCCGCGAGGCTTCCATCGCTGGTCTGCGCCGCGTGTCCAAGCCGGGCCTGCGCGTGTACGCCAAGTCCAACGACCTGCCTCAGGTGCTCGGTGGCCTGGGCGTGGCAATCATCTCCACGTCCCACGGCCTGCTGACCGACCGCCAGGCTCAAGAGAAGGGTGTAGGCGGGGAAGTCCTCGCTTACGTCTGGTAAGGGGAGGTTGAAAAGACTATGTCGCGTGTAGGTAATGCACCCATCGCAATCCCGAACAACGTCGAGGTGAAGATCGACGGCCAGCGTGTTGAGGTCAAGGGCCCGAAGGCCACCATGGACCTCGAGATGCCGGAGCCGATCACCGCTTCCGTCGAAGACAACGAAGTCGTGGTGTCCCGTCCGGACGATCACCGTGACAGCCGTTCGCTGCACGGCCTGACCCGCTCGCTGATCAACAACCTGATCATCGGCGTGACTGAGGGCTACAAGATCAACATGGAGATCTTCGGCGTCGGTTACCGTGTGCAGCAGAAGGGCAAGGACCTTGAGTTCTCCCTCGGCTACTCGCACCCGATCCTGATTGAGGCGCCGGAAGGCGTCACGTTCTCCGTCGATGGCAACACCAAGTTCGCCATCGAAGGCACTGACAAGCAGCAGGTTGGCCAGATTGCGGCAAACATCCGCCGTCTGCGTAAGGATGACCCGTACAAGGGTAAGGGCATCCGCTACGCCGGCGAGCAGGTCCGCCGCAAGGTCGGAAAGACGGGTAAGTAATCATGAGCAATACTGCAGAGAACACCAAGCGCACCCCGGTGGGCAAGGACATCTCGTCCCGCCGCCGCGAGGCCCGCGCACGTCGCCACTACCGCATCCGCAAGACCCTGCGTGGCACCCCGGAGACCCCGCGTCTCGTTGTGCACCGCTCGTCTCGCCACATCCACGTCCAGGTCATCGACGACCTCGCAGGCCACACCCTGGTTTCTGCGTCGTCCATCGAGGCAGACGTGCGCAACCTGGAGGGCGACAAGAAGGAGAAGGCCGCAAAGGTTGGCCAGCTCGTCGCTGAGCGTGCCAAGGCAGCAGGCATCGAGCAGATCGTCTTCGACCGTGGTGGCTACAAGTACCACGGCCGCGTTGCGGCCCTGGCTGAAGCTGCTCGTGAAGGTGGTCTGAAGTTCTAATGATCACGGCAAACATCACCATCAACGGAAGGATCGCGTAATGGCCGAACGTGAACGGCGTGACGGCGGGCGCTCCGCCGACAACCAGAACAACAACGACCGCGGTAACCGCGGCGGCCGTGGCCGTCGCGACGACCGTCGCAACCAGAACGACGAGCGCGATAAGTACATCGAGCGCGTCATCACCATCAACCGTGTTGCCAAGACCGTTAAGGGTGGCCGCAACATGTCCTTCACCGCTCTCGTCGTCGTCGGCGACGGTGAAGGCATGGTCGGCGTTGGCTACGGCAAGGCGAAGGAAGTTCCCGCCGCAATTCAGAAGGGTGCAGAAGAGGCTCGCAAGAACTTCTTCCGCGTCCCGATGATCGGTGGCACCATTCCTCACCCGGTTCAGGCTGAAGAAGCCGCCGGTATCGTCATGCTCCGCCCGGCTGCTCCGGGTACCGGTGTGATCGCCGGTGGCGCAGTCCGCCCGGTGCTCGAGGCCGCTGGTGTCCAGGACATCCTGGCCAAGTCCCTCGGCTCTGACAACGCCCTCAACGTGGTTCAGGCCACCGTTGCAGGCCTGAAGCAGCTCGTGCGTCCGGAAGAGGTCGCAGCGAAGCGCGGTAAGGCTGTCGAGGACGTTGCCCCGGCACGTATGCTGCGCGCTCGCGCAGGACAGGAGGCCTAAGAACAATGGCACTGAAGATTACGTTGCACCACGGCAAGATCGGTGAGAAGCCGGTGACCCGCAAGAACCTCGAGGCTCTCGGTCTGCGCAAGATCGGTCAGTCCGTGGTGAAGAAGGACAACGCTGCTACCCGCGGCCAGATCCTCAAGGTGCGTCACCTCGTCACCGTCGAAGAAGTTGCAGGGGAGTAGATAAAACATGGCTGACATCATCAAGCTCCATGATCTGCGCCCGGCAGAGGGCGCCAACAAGGCCAAGACCCGCGTTGGTCGCGGTGAGGCCTCCAAGGGCAAGACCGCTGGCCGCGGTACCAAGGGCACCAAGGCTCGTAAGCAGGTTTCCGCTGCTTTCGAGGGTGGCCAGATGCCGCTGCACATGCGTCTGCCGAAGCTCAAGGGCTTCAAGAACCCGAACCGCGTCGAGTACCAGGTGGTCAACGTCGCGGACCTCGCGGAAGCATTCCCGCAGGGTGGCGACATTGCAGTTGCCGACATCGTCGCTAAGGGTCTCGTTCGCCCGAAGCAGCCGGTGAAGGTGCTGGCAGAGGGCGACATCAACGTCGCACTCAACGTCACCGCAAACAAGTTCTCCAAGTCCGCTGAGGAGAAGCTCAAGGCTGCTGGCGGCTCCGCCACCGTCGTCGAGTTCTCCAAGCGCGCTCCGAAGGACGCGTAAAGAGCCGAAAGCGTAACGCTTTCCGCGCTTGAGATAACCCCCATACTGGACAATCACTGTCCGGTGTGGGGGTTTTCGCTGTGCTGTAGCGGTAAAGTCGACCGTGAGTATCAACTTTTTAAGCACAGCTGCTAGGGTAGTGGGGTCAAACACGGCGACGGCCCGTTTTGTGTGCCTTCATGCACGAGTCGGCGCTGCACTATCCACTACCTTCCGCCGCGGTTCAGGTGGAAGCCAGGAGGCTATGTGTCCGCAATTGCTCAGGCGTTTAAGGATCCTGACCTTCGCAAGAAGATCTTGATCACCCTTGCGCTGATGATTCTGTACCGCGTAGGTGCCCAGATCCCGTCCCCGGGCGTTGATTACGCGTTGATCAACCAGCGACTCGAAGAGGTTGCCCAGGGTGACCGTGCCACGATGTTCTCCATCATTGGCCTGTTCTCCGGTGGTGCACTGCTGCAGTTGTCGATCTTCGCGATCGGCATCATGCCGTACATTACGGCGTCGATTATCGTGCAGCTGCTCACTGTCGTGATCCCGAAGTTCGAGGAGCTGAAGAAGGAAGGTCAGTCCGGCCAGGCCAAGATGACGCAGTACACGCGCTACCTCACGGTTGCGCTGGCGTTGCTGCAGTCCGCAGGTATCGTCGCGCTGGCAGACCGCGAGCAGCTGCTCGGCCAGGGAATGCCGGTGCTGGTGGAAGACCGCAATGTCTGGACCTTGATCATGATGATCCTTGTGATGACCTCCGGTGCGGTGCTCATCATGTGGCTCGGCGAGATCATCACTGAAAAGGGCGTGGGCAACGGTATGTCCCTGCTCATCTTCGCGGGTATCGCAACCCAGATCCCGTCCGAGGGTGCGTTCATCCTCCAGAACTCCGGTGCCTTGACGCTGATCCTCGTCATCCTTGCGCTTATTGCGCTGGTCGTCGGCATTGTCTTCATTGAGCAGGGCCAGCGTCGTATCCCGGTGCAGTACGCCAAGCGCATGGTGGGCCGTCGCCAGTACGGTGGTTCTTCCACCTACTTGCCGCTGAAGGTCAACCAGGCTGGCGTTATCCCAGTCATCTTCGCCTCGTCGCTGATGTACGTGCCGGTTCTGATCACACAGATCGTGACCATGAATAACCCGACTCCGCCGGACAACTGGTGGATGAACCACGTGATGGCATGGCTGCAGAACCCGGGTTCGTGGCAGTACATCCTCACCTACGTCGTGATGATCATCTTCTTCTCCTACTTCTATGTGTCGATCCAGTACGACCCGGTCGATCAGGCAGAGAACATGAAGAAGTACGGTGGCTTTATCCCGGGTATCCGTCCGGGCCGTCCGACTGCTGAATACCTCGCGTTCGTCATGAACCGCCTGCTGTTCGTCGGCGCGATTTACCTCGCGCTGATCGCAGTGCTGCCGAACCTGGCAATGGACGCCGGTATCACCGGCTCCGGCCGGATGGGTATGAGCGCGTTTGGCGGTACGGCCATCCTGATTATGGTTTCCGTGGCCCTGACCACGGTTAAGCAAATTGAATCCCAGCTTCTGCAATCCAACTACGAAGGACTTCTGCGATAATGCGTCTCGTTCTCCTTGGCCCTCCCGGTGCCGGCAAGGGCACCCAAGCCGCTATCCTTTCCGAAAAGCTCGGTGTTCCGCACATCTCCACCGGTGATCTGTTCCGCGCCAACATTGGCGAGGGCACCCCGCTCGGTGTTGAGGCAAAGAGCTACATCGACGCCGGCAAGCTTGTGCCGACCGATGTCACCGCACGCATGGTTGAGGATCGCCTGAACCAGGACGACGCGAAGGACGGCTTCCTGCTGGACGGCTTCCCGCGCACGGTGGAGCAGGCTGAGATCCTGACCGACCTACTGGCGAAGAAGGGCGAGAAGCTCGACGGCGTGCTCAACTTCGTTGTTGATGAGGACGTTGTCGTGGAGCGCATGCTCGCCCGTGGTCGTGCAGACGACAACGAGGAGACCATCCGCACCCGTCTCGCCGTGTACCGCGATGAGACCGCACCGCTGATCGATCACTACGGTGAGGAGATCATTTCTATCGACGCTGTGGGCGACGTCGACGAGATCAACCAGCGCGCCATGGCGCAGCTGGGCAAGTAGCCCGAATACGCTCAAGGCCGGTGTTCGCACCGGCCTTTCGCTTTTGCTTATCGACGACCACCACAAAGGAGCACCCCGCTATGGCATTCCGCAAACGCAAGATTGCCGCCAAAACCCCCGACGAACTCGATGCGATGGAGGCAGCCGGCCGCATTGTCGGTGTCGCGCTGCAGGAGGTCCGTGCTGCGGCAAAGCCGGGTGTCAGCACGCTTGACCTTGACAAGGTGGCGGAAACCGTCATTCGCGACCATGGCGCTGTGCCGACCTTCCTCGGATACCACGGTTTTACTGGCTCAATTTGTGCGTCGGTCAACGATGTGGTGGTCCATGGCATTCCATCCGCTGACGTGGTGCTCAATGAAGGGGACCTGGTTTCCATCGACTGCGGCGCGACGTTCAACGGTTGGGTAGGGGACAGTGCCTGGTCGTTCGGTATCGGTGAACTTGCGCCGGATGTGGACGCGCTCAACCGCGCAACCGAGTGGGTGCTCGCAGAAGGTCTGAAAGCCATGGTTCCGGGCAACAAGCTCACTGACGTGTCTCACGCGTTGGAGTTGGCAACCTACGCCGCCGAGGAGCGTTTCAGCGTTGAGCTCGGCATTGTGGATGGCTACGGCGGGCACGGCATTGGCCGCACGATGCACGAAGACCCGTACCTGGCCAATGAGGGCAAGCCGAATCGGGGTCCTGTGATTCAGGAAGGTTCGGTGTTGGCGATCGAGCCGATGTTGATCCTGGGTGGTGGCTACGACACACGCGTACTTGACGACGAATGGACGGTTACCACCCTCGATGGTTCACCGGCAGCACACTGGGAACACACCGTGGCAGCGACCGCTCAGGGACCCCGAATTCTTACTCCGCGCGTATAAACGGCTGGCGCGTCGATGCGTAATTCATGGCTATACGGTTATACTTCCGGCATGTCTTACCGTCCTCGCCATGCAAAGCAGTCGCCGTTGAAGCGACGTGCAATTACGTTTGCCGCCGGTTTTGGTGTCGTCGCTACGCTCGCCGCACCTGTGACTGCGCAGGCAGCGCCTGCTCCGGCCCCGAATCCGGTTGCAACCTCCAGCCTTGATGCGCTGTCCTCGTCGGCAAACACCGCGTTTGCAAACCTGGATAAGTCTGCACGGGATGCAGCTTGGGATCTTCGCAACAACCTGCGCTTGCAGGCAGACGGGTTGGCGAATATCAGCCCGGATCTGCCGGCGAAGGCGAAGCAGCGTATCGACGAGATCGTGGAGGTCTTCTTCCCCGGACTCATCGCCGAGAAGACTCCGAAGCCGAAGCCTGCACCGAAGCCGGCTCCCGCTCCGGCACCAGCTCCTGCTCCGGCGCCGGCTCCGAACCCGCGTGCTGGCTTTGACTACGGTCCGTGCCCGGCCGATGCCAAGGCCTGCATTGACATTGATGGTCGCCGTTCCTGGCTGCAGAACAACGGTGTCATGTACTACCAGTCGGGCCTGATTGGTCCGGGCCGACCGGGCTACGAGACGCCGCGCGGTACCTTCTACGTCAACCGTAAGGTCAAGGACGAGATCTCCTGGGAGTTCGGCAACGCACCGATGCCGTACGCCACGTACTTCACCTACAACGGCATCGCGTTCCACGAAGGGGACCCGAGCATCCTGTCCCACGGCTGCATCCGCATGTACCGCGGTGATGCACAGCGCTACTTCAGTGATCTGCAGATCGGTGACAAGGTCTACGTCTACTAGGCATCTTTGTTGCATATTGGCCCCGGCGAAATGCTGGGGCCTTTTGCGTTTTCGCAGGTGAGCGGATAAAGTAGTCCAACGGTGCTGCCACGAAGTGTTGGCATGTACCGACTGTCACGGTAAGAAAACGTTTCTGCCTGCACATTTGCGGGCAGTGTAGGAAGTGGAGTGTATGGCAAAAGAAGGCGCAATCGAGGTTGAGGGCCGCATCGTCGAGCCCCTGAAGAACGCCATGTTCCGTGTCGAACTCGACAATGGGCACGAAGTTCTCGCCCACATCAGTGGCAAGATGCGCCAGCACTACATCCGCATCCTCCCTGAGGACCGTGTCGTGGTGGAGCTCTCTCCCTACGACCTGGAACGCGGGCGTATCACTTACCGCTACAAGTAAGCATTTCAGCCTCCTCACCCAGACCTGCTCATAGTGGGTCGTTTACCTCCGGCCACGGTGGCTGGAGCCGCGTGTAATCCCAACCCATCCTCCGGCACGGTCCGGATAAAGCGTTGGTTGACGTGGACGGGTGGGGAGAAAACCACCGTAACAACCCGAAAGGTACGTACCTCATGGCACGTCTAGCTGGTGTTGATCTCCCGCGCAATAAGCGCATGGAGATCGCTCTCACCTACATCTATGGCATCGGTGCAACCCGATCCAAGGAACTGCTCGAGAAGACGGGCATTTCTCCGGACCTGCGCACGGACGATCTGAGCGATGACCAGCTCTCCGCTCTGCGTGACGCGATTGAGTCCTCCTACACCGTCGAGGGCGACCTGCGCCGCGAGGTTCAGGCAGACATCCGCCGCAAGATCGAAATCGGCTCCTACCAGGGCATGCGCCACCGTCGTGGCCTGCCTGTCCGCGGCCAGCGCACCAAGACCAATGCGCGTACCCGCAAGGGCCCGAAGAAGACCATCGCAGGAAAGAAGAAGTAACCTATGGCTACTCAGACTCGTTCCGGTGCACGTCGCGGACGTCGCATCGTCAAGAAGAACGTGGCCGCAGGCCACGCATACATCAAGTCCACCTTCAACAACACCATCGTGTCCATCACGGACCCGCAGGGCAACGTCATCTCCTGGGCGTCCTCCGGCCACGTTGGCTTCAAGGGCTCCCGTAAGTCCACGCCGTTCGCTGCGCAGATGGCTGCAGAGAACGCTGCCCGCAAGGCAATGGACCACGGCATGAAGAAGGTCGACGTTTTCGTCAAGGGTCCGGGCTCCGGCCGCGAGACCGCTATCCGTTCGCTCCAGGCTGCCGGCCTGGAGGTGTCTTCGATCTCCGACGTGACGCCTCAGCCGTTCAACGGCTGCCGTCCGCCGAAGCGTCGTCGCGTTTAAGGCTGAAAGGAAAAGAGGTAAAGAGACATGGCTCGTTACACCGGCCCTGCTACCCGTAAGTCCCGTCGCCTCCGCGTCGACCTCGTCGGCGGCGACATGTCCTTCGAGCGTCGCCCGTACCCTCCGGGGCAGGCTGGCCGCGCTCGCATCAAGGAATCCGAGTACCTGCTCCAGCTGCAGGAGAAGCAGAAGGCTCGCTTCACCTACGGCGTGATGGAGAAGCAGTTCCGTCGCTACTACGAAGAAGCGAACCGTCGTCCGGGCAAGACCGGCGACAACCTGCTCATCCTGCTGGAGTCCCGTCTGGACAACGTTGTCTACCGTGCTGGTCTGGCTAAGACCCGCCGTCAGGCACGTCAGCTCGTCTCCCACGGCCACTTCACGGTCAACGGCAAGAGCATCGACGTTCCGTCGTTCGCGGTAACGCAGTACGACATCATCGACGTCCGTGAGAAGTCCCGCAACATGCTGTGGTTCGAAGAGGCTCAGGACAACCTCCTGGACGCTGTCGTTCCGGCTTGGCTGCAGGTCGTTCCGGACACCCTGCGCATCCTCGTGCACCAGTTGCCCGAGCGCGCTCAGATCGAGGTGCCGCTGCAGGAGCAGCTCATCGTCGAGCTTTACTCGAAGTAAACTTTCACACGTTTGCTTCACCCCGCGCGCCGTCCACGGTGCACGGAATCTTCCATATCAGTCCCTACCGGCTTCATATAGCGGGAGCCAAAGGAGAAGTTCATGCTCATCTCTCAGCGTCCTGAATTGACCGAGGAGTACATCGATACCAACCGCTCGAAGTTCGTCATCGAGCCGCTCGAGCCTGGTTTCGGTTACACCCTGGGCAACTCCCTGCGTCGCACGCTGCTGTCGTCCATCCCGGGCGCAGCCGTGACGTCCATCAAGATCGACGGTGTGCTCCACGAGTTCACCACGATCAACGGTGTCAAGGAGAATGTCTCCGAGATCATCCTCAACATCAAGGACCTCGTGCTGTCTTCCGACTTTGACGAGCCGGTAGTCATGCAGCTTGCAGTCGAGGGGCCGGGCGACGTCACCGCAGGTGACATCGAGCCACCGGCAGGCGTGGAGATCCACAACCCGGATCTGCACATCGCCTCCCTTAACGAGCAGGCACGTCTGGAGATGGAGCTTGTTGTCGAGCGCGGCCGTGGCTACGTCCCGGCTATGCCGAACTCCGGTGGAGAGGCCGGCCGTATCCCGGTCGACCAGATTTACTCGCCGGTGACCCGTGTTGCTTACAAGGTTGAGGCAACTCGTGTTGAGCAGCGCACCGACTTTGACAAGCTGATCATCGACGTTGAGACGAAGAACTCGATGACCGCACGTGACGCGCTCGCGTCGGCTGGTTCCACCCTGGTGGAGCTCTTCGGCCTGGCTCGTGAGCTCAACACCGCTGCAGAGGGCATCGAGATCGGCCCGTCGGCTCAGGAGTCCGAGTACATCGCTGCGTACTCCACGCCGATCGAGGACCTGAACTTCTCTGTTCGTTCCTACAACTGCCTGAAGCGTCAGGAGATCCACACCGTGGGCGAGCTTGCTGAGTACAGCGAGACCGACCTGCTGGACATCCGCAACTTCGGCCAGAAGTCGATCAACGAGGTCAAGATCAAGCTCGCTAACCTGGGCCTGACCTTGAAGGACGCTCCGGAAGATTTCGACCCGACCCAGCTCGAAGGCTACGACGCCGAAACTGGCGATTTCGTGGACGACGGCGCGGACGAGACCGAGTAACACAACAGAGCACGCGCTCAACTAACCGCATACGAGGAGTTCGAATATGCCTACCCCCAAGAAGGGTGCCCGCCTCGGAGGGTCCGCCTCGCACCAGAAGCACATTCTGGCCAACCTGGCGCAGTCCCTCTTCGAGAACGGCGCTATCAAGACGACGGACGCTAAGGCACGCGCCGTGCGTCCGTACGCTGAGAAGCTGATCACCAAGGCGAAGAAGGGCACTGTGGCTGACCGCCGCGCAGTCCTCGCTGAGCTGCCGAACAAGCAGGTTGTTAACTACCTGTTCAACGAGCTCGCGCCGAAGTTCGAGAACCGTGAGGGCGGCTACACCCGCTCCATCAAGCTCCCGAACCGCTCCGGTGACAACGCTCCGATGACCCAGATTTCCCTGGTGCTCGAGGAGACCGTTACCACCGAGGCAACCCGCGCTGCACGCGCAGCTGCATCCCGCCAGGCTGAGGAGGCCAAGGCTGAGGAGGCTCCGGCAGAGGAGACCACCGAGGCTCCGGCAGAGGAGACCGCTGCTGAGGAAGAGAAGTAAACTCACTTCCTTCCTCGCGTAACGCCCAGCTACCCCGTGTAGCTGGGCGTTTTGTATTGCCCAGATAAGATTGATCGCCATGGATGAGACGATGCGGCTGCGTTTGGATATCGCCTACGATGGCACCGATTTTCACGGTTGGGCGCGCCAGAAAAGCGGCATCCGCACAGTCCAACAGACCATCGAAGAGGCGTTGAGCCTCGTGCTGCGTAGTAGCGTCTCCCTTACCGTCGCTGGACGCACCGACGCAGGAGTCCATGCCTCGGGACAGACCGCCCATGTGGATATTCCTCGCAGCAGCCTTGATCAGCGTTCGATTGAGGGGGACCCGGGACGGTTGGTTCGTCGATTAGCAAAACTGCTCCCGGAAGACGTCCGCGTATTTAATGTCGTGGAAGCGCCAGAGGGGTTTGACGCGCGTTTCTCGGCGTTGGCTCGCACCTACGTATATCGGGTGACTACGCATCCGGCAGGTGCGTTGCCAACACGGGCGCGCGATACGGCGGTGTGGCCAAAACCTATCGACCTTGAGACGACACAGGCGTGTGCCGATGCGCTTGTGGGCTTGAACAACTTCGCGGCGTTTTGCCGCCCGAAGGAGCATGCCACCACGATCCGCGACGTGCATTCTTTCGAGTGGTCGCAGGTCGAGGACACCGTGTACGAAGCGCGCATTGTTGCGGATGCGTTTTGCTGGAATATGGTTCGCGCGCTGACCGCGACGTGTTTAACCGTCGGGGAGGGCCGCCGGGGGAGTGACTGGCCAAAGGAGCTCTTGCTTCGCGACGAACGCGCGCCCGAAGTCCCACTCGCTCCCGCTCGTGGCCTGACGTTGGTCGGCGTCGAGTATCCCGCTGATTCTGAGTTAGCTGCCCGCGCCGAAGCTACCCGCGCGCGTCGCGAGATGTAGCATGCTTGGGTTACTGACAATCTGGGAGGTGCGATGACCACAGCAGCCGCAGCATGGTTTGCAGTTGTGTTTTTCCTGCTTCCCGGATTCCTGGTGGCGTGGGTTGCAGGCCTCCGAGTTCCTGCAGCGGTGACCACGGCGCTGCCGGTGACCTTCGGTGTTATCGGAGTGTCGTCGTGGATGTGGGGCGTGACTAGTGCGCCGTTTAACCTGTGGACGTTCGGGGTGAGCATGGTGCTTGCCCTCGCGGTGGCTGGCGGGTGGCGCTATGCGTTTGCACGCAAGGCCCGCCGCGGTGGTGATGTGCCGTGGCACCGTGCGCTTTTTCCCGGCAAGGTGGAGTGGACGCACTGGGGCATTCCGTTTGTCGGGGTAGCGGTCGCGGCGTGGATGGCAGTTACGGACCGGCTGTCGTGGTTGGCTCAGATGCCCAACGGTGCGGACAATATCGTCCAGGGGTGGGATTCGCAGTGGCATGCGAATGCGGTGCGGTTTGTGATGGATACGGGCGTGGCGTCGTCGACACGCATGGGCGAGCTGCAGAACTTCGAAACGCACGCGCGGCTGTTCTACCCGTCGGGATTCCACGCGGGTGTTGCTCTCTTTGCGGAGGCTGCTGGACTTGAGCCGATTCGGGCGGTCAACATCGCGTCGACGGTGCTGCCAGCGGTGGCACTGCCGCTGACCATGGTGAGTCTGGTGTTCGCGTTTATGCGCTCGACTGGGCTCACCGCGCAGATTGCCGCCGCGTTTGCCGCGATCATGGCGTACGCGGCCCCGCAGCTGCTGTGGGTGCCCGACTACGTGGGGATGTGGCCGTACCTGTTTGCGATGACCCTGACCGGCATCGTGGTTTGGCAGTTCCTTGAAGTTCCGGCACGGCATGCGGGTGCGCTGCCTGCTGCGATCGGGTTCCTTGGCGTGTTGTGCACACACCCGGCTGCGGTGACCGTGGTGGTACTCGGCGTCATCTTTGCGTGGGCGACGTCGCTGCTGGTTCGCCCGGTGCGCTCGCGTCGCAGCGATACGGTGTGGATGGCACTCCCGGCAGCCGCGGCAACGCTCGTGTTTTTGCCCCAAGTGCTGGCGGGGTCGGACCAGGCGAGTGAGGTTGCCTCGTGGGCGCCGCAGGAGAAACTAGGCCGCGGCGGCGCGTGGGGGAGTGCGTTTCGGATGGACACCCGGCACGTCTCTCAGTTTTTCCCGGACTTCGACCCGACGGTGATGCTGTGGCTCGCCGGTGCAGGCGCGCTGGCGTTGGTGCTGTGGCGCGGCCAGGTGTGGCCTGTGCTGTTGTATGTGGTTTCGCTTGCGGTGACCGCAAATGCGCTCACACCATTCGATAACGCGTGGGGCGATGTACTGGCCATGGTGGGCAACCTGCACTACAGCACGGGGCACCGGCTGATCATGCCGGTGGTGATGTGCGTGTGGGCAGCGGCCGCCATCGGCATTGCTGTGATTATCCGCCTTGTCACCTTCGCTCCACTCGCAGCACGAACCGGTACGGGGCAGCGAGCCACGGTGCTGGCGTCGATCGCGGTGGCGGTGATCGCCGGGTCGGCGGCGGTGCCACAGGTACGCAACCACACTGAGGCTGGTGCACAGGACGCGTTTGCTACCCCGCGCCAAAGCGGACGGATGGTAAGCGCGGATGACCTCCAGGTGTTTGACTGGTTGGCGACCCAGGACGCAGCGTGGGAAGGCACGATCATGGGTGATCCTGCGGATGGATATTCGTGGATGTATGCCTACAACGGGTTGCCGTCGGTTTCCCGGCACTACCTATGGCCGACCGGCGGGATTGGCTCAGCGCACGACACAATTTTCCAGCACGCGGACTTCATCGGAGAAGACAACGGCGAAGTGGTGGAGCAGGCGCTGAAGGACTTGAACGTACGGTTCTTTGTGCTCAGCCCGGGGTCGTTTTGGGCGGACCAGAAACCGCAGTATCCGATGCTGCGGGCGTTCTGGGCGTCAAACGGGGTGACGCCGGTGTATCGCAAGGGCACGACGTCGGTGTTTGCGGTCAACAGCGAGTTCTCCACCGCCCAGTTGCGGGCGATGCGCAAAGACGGACAGGACCACGGCTCGGATGAGCTATTCGAGCTTGAAGATGCCGGTGTAGCCGCCTGGTAGATGCGCGCGGGGTGCTAAGGCTGTAGCCTGTTGAGTACTTACTCGGGGGAGGGGGAATTATGGCGAAACTTTTGCCTACTACACGTGCCCAGGTTTCGGGCCACCAGTTCATGCGCCGTCGTATGGAGCATGGGTTGTTGTTCGGGGATATCCGGATGATTCATGACCCGTTGTCGGCGCGCCATCGCGCCACGGTGTTTGGTGTTGCTGCGGTGGTGATGATCGCCGGGGTGATGGGGTTGTTTGCGTGGATGCGTCCGAATGCAGATCCGGGGGATGCCCCGATTCTGCGGGCGTCGGACGGCACGCTGTATGTGCGTGTTGATGACACTGTTCATCCGGTGACCAATCTTTCTTCTGCACGCTTGATTGCTGGTGCGGCGGCTGATCCGTCGCGGGTGGGTGATGAGCATTTGGCGGCGATGCCACGTGGCGTTCAGGTGGGTATTGTGGCTGCGCCGGCGATGTTTGCGCCGGAGGGTGCGGTTGATGCTGCATGGTCGGTGTGTGCGGTGCCGGGCCGTGTGACGGTGGTTGCGGGGCAGCGTCCGGAGCCTTTGCTTGGCGACGATACCGTGCTGGCCACCGACGGCACCCGCCAATGGTTGGTGACTGGTGAGGGCAGACAGTTGCTGCCTGATGCGGCGTCCCCGCAGGGGCGTATCGTGCGCCGTGCGTTGGGGGTCGGGCACACCACTCCGATGTGGGAGCCACCGTTGCAGGTGATGACGGCGCTGAAGGAATTGCCACCGGTATCAGTACCTGCGCCCGACCGGCTGCCAGAAGTATTGGTCGCTGAGAGCGGTGCGTGGGCGCTGTTCAACGGGAGAATCGAGCCGCTCAGTGAGGTGCAGCAGGCAGTGCTGTTGGATGCTGGCGCGAAGCAACGCAGCATCGGCCGCGAACAGTTAGCCACGTATCAGGACGGGGACTTAGGGCTGACGATTCCAGAGCGTCGCCCGCAGTGGGTTGACCCGGTGCAGCAGACGGTATGCGTGGACCAGGACCGTGGTGGCGCGGTGCAGTCCGGTACAGAACACGCTGGTGCAGAACACGCCGGTACAGCACGGTACGGCGCAGTGCGATCCGGTGATGCTTCGGCGATTGCGTTGTCTGGGACGTCGGTGGCGACACACTTTGTGGGGCTTGCGGATGGCTCGATCGGTGTGGATTCCGGACATGGCTTCCACGTCGTGGCGAGCAACGGGTTGCGCCACCGTGCACCCGATGCGGAAACACTTGCCACGGTGGGTGCGGTGCATGTCGAGCGCGTGCCTTGGGAGATTGTCAGCCTCTTGCCGGAGGGTGAGGAGCTGACCCGGGCTGCGGCTTTGACCGCCACGTACTAACAGCACACAGTACAAGGACACCCAGCAGAGCGAACACAACTGCGCCGAGGCCGACACTGCTGAACCGTTTCGCGGCCAAGGAGGCGGTGCGCTCTGTTGGGGCCACGGTGACGGTGTCCCGTGGCGCGATGTCGTCCGGGGTGAGTTGGCTGATCACGTTGTGCGGGGTGATGGCGCCGCCGCCGTGTTGTGCTGCGGCGGTGATGAGCGTGCGCACGTGGTCCGGCGTGATGCCGGGGTAGCGCTGCATGAGCAACGCGGCCGCACCACTGACTACCGGTGCGGCGAAGCTGGTTCCAACGTACGGGCGTGACCCGTCACGGGTGAGCGTGCCGTCGGCCCAGCCGTTGCCGCTGGATGCGAGCGCGTGTGGGACAAGACCGGCTGCGGAGATTTCCGCTGGCAAGGAGTATGACGCGAGCGTGTGGGTGTCCTCGCGAGCCCCCACAGCAAGCACCGTGGGAAACAGAGCTGGGATCACGCTAAAGCCTGGTTCACAATCGGCGCTGGTGTTGCCGGATGCGGCGACGACGACTGCGCCGTCGGCCTCGGCACGGTGCAACGCGCCGCGCAGCCCATTGAGGTCGATGCGCGAGGCAAGCCCCGGGTCCACACAGGACACGACAGAGACGTTGAGCACGCGCGCCCCCTCGTCGAGCGCGTTGTTGATTGCAGAAGCGAGCGTCTCAAGGTCCCCCGCGACAGATTGGCCGCGGCCACCGCGGTAATGGGCTGACGTTTGACGCACCGCCAGGATCTCCGCATCTGGTGCGATGCCGAGCGTGCGCCCAGCGATGACGCCGGCGACGACGGTGCCGTGGCTGTCGCAGTCCGCAAGCGCGTTGTCGCCGACAAAGTCGGCTCCGGGGCGCAGGTGATTAAGTTCCGAGTGTGGAGCGACGCCAGTGTCGATGACGGCGACGCGCACGCCGGCTCCGGTGGCGAAGCGACGGAGCTCGTGGAGCTCCGCAGGTGTCTCACCTGGTGGTTGTGCTGCCGAAGGCACGGCGCAGGCGATGTCTTGGGCGGAGGCGTAGGTAAGCGAGCCCGGCGCGAGTGCTGCAGGTGCGCAGAGTACAGGCATGGCGAGCAACAGTGGCAACAGTGCGGAAGCGGGCAGGGAACGTGTGCGCATTGTTACAGCCCTCGAATCAGGTCGAAGACCCCGGTGAGGTGTACCGCGAGTGGGATGACGGCGATGAGGGCGGCGATTTCGGCACGTTCGAACCAGACAACGGTTGTCGGTTCTAGGTCGGGTACGCGCCGGGCCCACAGCACGGTGGTTGTAGCAGCCAGTGCGGTGAGGACGGCGATGGTGATGAGGGCGGGATGCGGGTCGTCGATACGCACGATGCTGATGGCGGAAGCAATGACTGCCGCGAGTGCTATCGCCATCAGCGCAATGCGGGTTGCAGCCCAGTGGTGGCGCGATGCGTAGACGACGAGTGCGCCGGCGATGCAGGTGCAGAACACGAAGTTCCATGCACCGCCGCTGCTGCCGATCTGGAGGAGCGCAGGGATGCTCACTGTGGAAATTCCGGCGGTGACTGCGCTGGCGATGGTGGTGGCGACTCGGCTGCGTGCGTCGACGTCTGGTTGGTATTCGTCGGCGCGATCGAATTCTTCGCCGGCGGTGGGCACGTGCGCCACGGCAAGGCCTGCAGCACGGGTGGCGATGCCGGGTGTGGCGGCAACCGTAAACAGGCCGGTGAGGGCGGATAATGCGGCAGGCGCGTTTGCGGCGGGCAGCCAGGTGCCTAACATGCCGATGCCGCTGAGCACACCAACCGTGACAGCAAACGCCACCAATGCAGGGCCCGCAAGGCGCAGAGCCACTCCAATGCCGACGGTGATGAAGGCTGTGACGACACCTGCGAGGGCGCCAAGAGCAACGTCTGTGCTGTGTAGGTTCGGTTCTGTGCCACCGATGACCCATGTGGCGGCGGCCCAGCCGAGGCACAACGGCGCTGCAGCAAACACGGCGTGCGATTTCGCAACAGCAGCGAGGGTGAGCGCGCATAACCCGGTGACGGCGAAGGTCGCGGGAGGTGGGGTAAACATGCTGAGCAGCAACGCAATGCACGCTAACCCTACGAGGGTTGCGGCGGCGTCGAGGCCGCGCACGCTGCGGGCATTGCGGCCTGCGTGCGCGAGGGCGTCGGCGGCGTCGCGTACCACGGGAGGTGCGATGGGTTCTTTGGGGCGCAGGGCGATCACGGCGCCGTCGTGAAGCTTGAGCGCGTACAACGGCGTGTGCATGTCGAGTGGGCGTCCGCCTGCCGTGGAGATTTCCCACGGGCGGTGGATCTGCGGCAGTTCCACAAGACGCGCCAATTCGGGCAGCACCTCTGCAAACGTTGAGGATGTCGGCAGTGTGACATCGATATCGCGGTGAAACGCCGCAACAGAAACACGTACGGTTACGCGCACAATGTGGTGCGCCGAAGTAGCAACCAAAACTCTTCCCCCGGAAGTCTCAACGCGTGGCCCCCATTTGCCACGCAACTTGGGCCAGTATGGCGCACCGTTACGCTGCAGTCCAGCTTTTCGTACCCCTTTGGCGGGCAAATGGTCTACACTGCGCTCAACACTATGCCCAACACAGTTCGGGGGAACTGTGGCCACATGGGGTGAAAAGGGGGGATCCACGAATGCTCGGGTTAGACCACGATGCTGTGCTCGCACCAACTGCGGGCACACCTGACGTGCCGGCACTGCCAACAGGACAACTGCGTGCAGAGCCAGTCCCAACAGCGCAAAAGCCGCAGACGCAGCCGGTGATCAAAATCTTGCTGCCAATTGTGATGGTGGTTGCCGTTGGTGCGGTGATGGCGCTGATGATGACATCTGGACGCACTGTGAGCCCAATGATGTTGATCTTCCCGCTGATGATGCTTTTCGGACTGTTGGGCATGATCAATCCGCAAGATCGGCAGGGAGATATCAACGAAACGCGCCGGGTGTACCTGCGCCACCTGGATGCGTTGACCCGGAAGGCGCGCGCGAACGCAGCGCAACAGCGCGCGCACGCGACAGGGTTGCACCCGGCTCCGGCAGATCTTGTTGCTGCGACACCGGTGGAGCGGGTTTGGGAGCGCACTGCGGCGTCACCGCTGGCGTTGACCGTCCGGTTGGGGACTGGCAGCGGTGCGCTGTGCACGCCTGTCGATGTAGAGGATCCGGGAAGCCCAGAGGACCTTGACCCGGTGTGCGCGGTGAGTCTTCGTCGCACTGTCGCTGCTGTAAGCACCGTGCCCGGCATGCCGATTGTTGTGCAGCTCGATGCATTTCCCGCGGTCACCCTGGCTGGTCCCGGTGCGCATGAGGTGGCGCGTTCCATCGTGTGCCAACTCGCGTTCTTTCATGGGCCCGAGTTGATCAGCATCGACGCGCCATTCGCGTGGGCGAAGTGGCTGCCGCACGCTCGCGCGGAACATGCACGTTTTCGCGTGGTGCTTATCGACGCCACCGTGGAGCACCCCCACGCCCCCGACGCCGACTGTGTGATTGTCGTCCACCCGGACGAGCACTACTTTGTGGACCCGGATGCCTTCCACCTCGTGTGCACCGATACGCTCGCTGCGGTCACCGAACAGGGCATGGAGCAACTCGGCCTTCCGGACTCGTTCACTGACGCGCAGGCCGAGTTCATCGCTCGCCACCTCGGGTTCTACCGACGCCCAGAAGGTGCGAGTGAAGACACGGGCGATCTGCTTGCCATGCTGGGGATTACGGACCTGGATGCACTCGATGCCACCACCATGTGGCCGGGGATGCGCAACAAGCTTGTCGTGCCCATCGGCGCGACCCCCGATGGGCAGCCGGTGTACCTGGACTTCAAAGAATCAGCGCTCGGTGGCATGGGCCCACACGGGCTCTGCATCGGAGCTACCGGTAGTGGTAAGTCCGAACTGCTTAAGGAAATCGTTGTTGCGCTTGCCGCAACGCACTCGCCGGACGAGCTCAACTTGGTGCTTGTGGACTTCAAGGGCGGCGCAACCTTCCTCGGCTGCGAGGACCTGCCCCACACCAGTGCGGTGATCACCAACCTTGAAGACGAGGCCGTGCTGGTCGAGCGCATGTTTGATGCCATCTCCGGCGAGTTGAACCGCCGCCAGGAACTGCTGCGTGCCGCAGGCAACTTTGCCAACATCACCGACTACACCCGCGCCGGGCACACACTGCCGTCGCTGGTGATCATCGTCGATGAGTTTTCAGAACTGCTCTCGCAACACCCGCACTTCGCGGACCTTTTCGTCGCGGTGGGGCGCCTGGGCCGCTCACTTGGTGTGCACTTGTTGCTCGCCTCGCAGCGGCTCGAGGAAGGAAAGCTGCGCGGGCTCGATTCCCACTTGTCGTATCGCATCGGGTTGAAGACGTTTTCCGCAGGGGAGTCGCGCCAAGTCCTCGGCGTGCCGGATGCCTATGAACTGCCCAGTGAGCCGGGCTCGGGTTACCTCAAGTCAGGTATGGAACTCACCCGCTTCAGGGGGTCTTACGTGTCCGGTCCGCTGACCCGCCAGGTGTTGTCGCACTCCGACGACACCCCGACAGTGCGGGTGTTTACCGGCGATGAGATAGAAATCGCTCCGCAAACCGTGACCGATACCGACTATTCGACAACCCTGTTCGACGCCGTTGTGGAGAAAGCCCGCGACGTCGCCGCCACCCGGAGCATGCGCGCCCACCAGGTCTGGCTGCCACCGTTGCCGGATACGCTCGCGCTTTCTTCGCTTGTCGACGACACCATCGCCCTCGTCGACGAGCCCTATCGCCAACTCCAAGTCCCCTTCGCCGTGGACTTTTCCCGTGCCGGTGGGCATGCCGCCATTGCTGGTGCGCCGCAGACGGGGAAGTCGATGGCGGTGCGGTCGATCGTCGCCAAGCAAGCGCTGTGTCGCACAACCGATGAGGTGGCGATCTACATCATCAACGCTGGCGGCGGCGACTACAGCGACATCGAGTCCCTGCCGCACGTCGCGGGTGTGGCGAACGCGAAGGATGAAGAACGCACGCGTCGTGTTATCGACGAGGTCACCGGACTTCTGGATGTGCCTGCCTCGCGCGCGACACTGCTCGTTGTCGATGGTTGGCATGCGTTGCTGGCCAACGATTCCAAACTCGAGGACCTGCGTGATCCTTTGGCACGAATCGCCTCCGAAGGCCCTGCTGCAAGCGTGCACCTGCTGGTTACCACACAGCGGTGGAACGCAGTGCGTGCGAATGTGCGCGACCTCATCGGCACCCGCATCGAGATGCGCCTGACCGAGCCGATGGATTCGCTGATCGACCGCAAGGCCCAAGAACGTCTCGCCGCCGTGCCGGGACGTGCGCTCACCCCGGACGGCAAAGTCATGCATGTCGCGCTGACCAGCGCCGAAGACATCGCACACATCGCAGCCCAGGCGGCGAGCCAGACGCCGGTGCCACGCCTGCGCGTGCTGCCAGCAAGAGTCGACGCGCAACCGCTTATCGACGGCACCCGCATCCCACTCGGCATTGGCGGAGCGGACCTTGCACCGCTGTACTCCACCGGCCACATCCTGGCCATCGGTGCAGGCGGCGCGGGCAAATCCGCCTTCATCGCCAGCACGATTGCGGCTATTTCAGCGATGCCACGCGAACAAGCCCGCATGGTGATCTGCGACCCGCGCCGGGCACACCTGGCTCATGCGGACAGCGACATGGTCGCGGCGTACGCAGCTTCCTCGAGTGCGCTCACCGATGCGGTGCGCTCGCTGGCCACCACGCTGACCTCGCGACTGCCGGGCAGCGACGTCACGCCCGCCCAACTGGCAGACAGGTCCTGGTGGGCAGGCCCAGAGCTCTACTTGCTTATCGACGATCTCGACCTGGTCGGCGACGAACCACTGCGCCCAATCATCGACTTGTTGCCCCACGCGCGTGACATCGGCTTGCACATCGTGGTGGCACGCAAGTTCGGCGGTGTTGGGCGTGCCATGTTTGGCCCGTTCCTCGCCGCTGTGAAAGACCTTCACCCAGACGTGCTGATTCTGGACGGCACCAAGGACGAAGGCGCACTCTTCGGCGTCCGACCGGCACCGCAGCCACCAGGGCGCGCAACGCTCGTACAGGGCGAGCCGAAGGGCATGATCCAACTGCCGATGCTGAATATGGGGGACTAAATGACAGACCTGCGCATTACCGCGACCGATGCGTCGACCGTGTTCACCGGTGCAGCCGACGTCCACCGCTTCGACGCGCCAAGCAGCCGTGAAATCGCGAACACGATCCGCACTGTGCTGGGGCCGAACCCAGACGGGGCACACGTGCACATCACCGCAGACGACACGCGCCTACGCGAGCTCGAGTACGCCCTGGCGGACTACGACATTGACTTAACCACCGAACTCCTTGGTCCCGATCCGGCAGACGTGCCACGTTCGCTCAACGCACCCTCCGCGCCACCTGCGCCGTGGGATCCGCCACGGGACCCGCCGACAGACACGTTCGCGGCAATTGCAGACAACCGCTCGTCAAACATCGGCGTCTGGATCATCGCCGCAGTCGTCGCGGTGGTCGCAGTCGTGTGTGCGGTGGTCATCTTCAACGTTGTCTGGAAAGGCAGCGTTGGCAGTGCCGGCAGCGCCAGCAGTGCAGCGAACACGGACAGTTCAATTGCGACACCGACGGCTACTGAAGCTGCGGCGGGGGCAACGCCGTCTGTGGCGGTGGAGTCGTCGATACGCGAAGAAGCACCGCAGACCGTCCTGCTTGAACAAGACGGCCTTCAAGTGGAACTGCCTGCCGGGTTCGCGCTTGAGGCCGACGATGGCACGTGGCGCGCAACCGGCGATGATCCGAATTTCCGCCTCCACATCGCCGTCGAGAGGCTGTACCAACTACCGGCCAAGACTATGGCCGAGCAACTCCTCGCCGATGTTGAGGCGGACCCGCAAACAGAACTTGTGGACACGGACGGCACCTCGGTGACCTACCTGGAGCGCGCCGCGGATGGATCGCAGGCGCTCTGGAAGACCTGGCCGCACGGCACCACCCAGCTTTTCGTGGGCTGCCACACGCGCCATGAACCCACCACAGTGCAACGCGCAACGTGTCGAATGGCCATGGAAACCGCTGAATTTAAGGGGGCTGACATGCGGACATGAAAAACTTTTGAATTCGATGGAACCGAAAGCACCAAATGTCAGTCAGATATATGAACGGCAAACACACACCGTTCATCCAACCTAAACACACAAGGGGGAAACCATGGAGCTGTTCGCCACTGAAGCGGAGGTCATGCGCGCCGCCGCAGACCGTACCGACGACACCAACGCAAACGTCAACCGTGAAATCGATCGCATCCAACAGGTAGTCGAATCCACTCGCAACTACTGGGTGGGCAACGCGCAGCGCAGTTTCGACGACCTGATGATGCGCTACGACGACGCTCAAAAGCGTTTGTCGGAGGCGTTGACCGCGATCTCCGCGAACATTCGCGACAACGCGAAGCACTACGAGTCCACCGACGCAACCAACACCGACAGCCTCCGTCAGCTCGCTGGCGGACTCGCACTCTAACCACAAGGGGGAACCACCATGCAGATCAAATACGACTTCGCTCAGATCGCCGGCGCATCCGAAGACATGCGCGCATCCGCATCCCGCATCAACGGCGACCTGGCCGAACTGAAGCAGATGCTCCAGCCCATGGTCCAGACCTGGGAAGGTACCGCCGCCACCGCCTACCAGGCACACCAAGCCAAGTGGGACCAGGCAGCAGAGGACCTCAACCAGATCCTCACCCAGATCGCGCAGACCGTTGAAGATGGCAACTCCACCATGTTGGCCGTCAACAACGCTGCAGCGAACAGCTGGGGCTAACCGACAGACTTGCGTCGGGGCGACAACGCCGACCATCGGGGGATAGGGCGCGGCAGATCCGTCCCCGGCGCATCCACAAAAGAAAAAAGGGGGGACTCGGGGGAAACGCCGCCGCAGGTGATGAAGGGGAACACCTGCGGCGGCGTTTTTGTTTTGTGGCCAGATTGCCGTAGTGTTTAACCCCTGTGTGTCCCGCCTGACGCGCGTTTCGGGTCTCCACCGGCCGCCGGAACCGTCGAGGAACATGCGAAGTATGGCCGGCAGCAATCTAGACAGACTTTAAGGAGTCATGCATGTCTACTTACCACCCGAAGAGCGGTG
>OJLW01000163.1_pt1 | contig 37053 bp, 35 predicted proteins | sample 1597021 | NCBI WGS metagenome assembly OJLW01 (sample SAMEA3904676, study PRJEB24821) | metagenome | biome: Builtin; feature: hospital; material: surface | place: USA | collected 2013-06-03
GAGTTGTCGCCATCGGTGGAGCCGTTGTTGTTGGAGTTGTCGCCATCGGCGGAGCCCTCTTCGTTGTTCGACGGCTCTTCGCCTTCGGCCGGGTCTTCACCTTGGTTCGAAGTTTCCTTTAGGAGTTCTTGGTACTCAGGCGAATTCTCCCAGGCTGCCTGTGCCTGATCCTTGCTGAGTGGGGTCTGGCCGAGCTCGTTGACGCTCAGGTAGCTGCCGTCAGACTGCTGGCGGTAGGTTACGCCATCGAGCTCGAACTCGGCCGGTGCCGGGATCTGTGCAGAGGCGACGGCGGTGCCACCCAGTGCGAGGGAACCAGCCAGGACTGCTGCGGTCAGGGTGCGGTTGATGCGCTTCATAAGTTTCTCCTAGTGAGGGTAGTGAGAGGGATTTAATCTAACACGCACAACAATAGTCACAGCTTTCACATCAGTCACAAGGGTTTGGGGGTTTCTCTCATTAACATGGCGGATGCTTATCGCGCCAAACGGGCCGCGTGTTCGACACGTGGAAGCCTGCCCATTGTGTCTTTGGGGCCTGTTTACCTGCATGAATGTGTAGGGCGAAATCGTTGAGCTGCGAAAATATTCGATAAAACACCAATGCGCTGAGTGTCCCCCTCTATGGGGGTATGGCAGGAAGCTCTAGCCTTGGTTAGTGGCAGCTTCAGGCGTTTCGGCTACGCCTTCAAACTGCCACCCCACCACTGCATTGCGTTCCGCCGCTGCCAGTGGGTTGGCTGGCTGGATGCAGCTGATGGTGAGCAGGCGGCCGGGCTGGGCATCGGCGCCCCAGATGCTCTCATCCCGCTCGAGACCGTCCTTTGAGGGGTCGTGCAAATCCGTTGCGGTGTACACCAGCCACTGATCGCCGGAGTTTTGCGTGCGCAGGTAAAGCTTGTCGCCTATAGAAGCCTTGTGTTCATCGGCGCGGCCGTCATAGAGATTATTGAAGACTGCCGGCACGCCCGCGCCGGTATGGCCAGCAATAACCACGATGTCCTGTGCATCCGTACCGGGAAGTGAATAGGGCTTATCCTCCGCGGTATAGGTGCAGGCCTTATTCATCGAGTCCGGATTGATCTTGTTGTCTTTGACTCGGCAGGAGCCTTCTTCGAAGTCCGTGCGTACATCAATTGCTGGGATGTACATCTCGACTGCGGGGGAGGGCTCGATGACTGCGGCGGGTTCCGTGACTATGTCGGCGGGTTGCGGCGCGGGTGCTTCTGGTTCCTTATTGAACTTAAGCGCGGCGACAATCCCGAGGAACACCAACGCCAGAATCAGGAGGACCCCCATCCCGTGACGGCTGTCAGGCTGGCGATGGCGCGCTGCGTGGCGCCGTGGTGAAGTTCCTTGTTTTCTCGTCGGTGCTGTTCGTGTTGGTGTTTGTTGGGTAGGCGCCGACAGGGAAGCGGATCGCCGTGAAGGGGTAGCGGTCGAAGAGGGAGAAGTTAACCGTTCTTGGCTGGGGCGGCGTCGCGGCCGGTAGGCCGAGCGCTCAGGGGTAGCGTCCGCGCGGCCTTGAAGAGAGCGGCTACGGCGTGCACGCTCAGCACGAAGATCAATACGGATTCCTTCTTCCGGCAGGCGGTAGCTATCGCGCTGTGCCGAGTAGCGAGAATCCATGGTGAGCTCCTGAGAAGAACGATAATTAGAAAATTACAGTACTACTCAGTAAGTGACTAGTCCGTAAGTACGCGTCGAGAAGCGCTTGTTACCGAAGCTCCTCCACGGGCTTTCGTTCACTGGCGAGTTGAAAGCGTAGTGCGTAGGTGATGAGCCAGTGGGTGGACATGAAGTGGCCGTCGACAAGCTGCGGTTGCGCATTGGCCGCGAGTGCGTGGGCGCGGGGTAGGACGGAGGCGTCGAAATGCTCGGCGAGTTCAGCGAGCATCCACGCCCTGGTCAGCGCTAGGCCGTAGAGGTGGGCCAAACGGCCATCGGTTGGGTCGAGTACCTCTGGGATCGTGGTCAAGAAGTCCAGCGCTTCGGAGCGACGGGGGAGAAAGGCATCAAACCAACGCGGGAAATCAGGCAGAACGCGCGACATGAGTAGCGCCTCCGATAGTCCGCTGGACAGGAAATCGTGCCCAGACAGCTCCCATTCGAGCGGGTAGTTGTGGTCGTCGTCAAAAAGGAGAACCGAGGCGAGCTGCAGCAGCCAGGCGCGCCCATAGGGTATTTCATATCCGGGATGGGCAAGGAGGTAGTTGTATTCCGTGGTGAGGGCTTCTGTGCTGAGGCGATCGTCGAGAAGCGCAGAAAGTTCTTTGGGAGACTCGGGACCGAGAATCTCGTTTAGTAGCGTGCCTGAGTACTGCATGTGGACGCTGGAGTGCCAGTTGAAACAACCGTAGAAACTGGGGTGCAGCTTGCGGGGCGCACGTCGCAGTCTTCTGTGGAAGCGCTTGTGTGGTGCATCGCGGCGGGGAATTCGCGCTCGAGTGCGGCCGCAATTGTTTCCGCCCAGTCGCTGGCACAAGTTTCTAGCGAAGTCATGCGTTAAGTATGGCAAAGCTGAAGGTGGGGTGTGTCTTCTCTTGACTTCTGGGGTGTGCGTTTGAAATTGACCATCGAACGCATGAGCGACATTGTGGTGTTGATGTCCGGTCGCCCTCGTATTCTTTAGAGCAGGCATCCAAGAGGTGGGGGAATGCACGTCCGCACGCACGCGGTCTAGCAAGGGTGTCTGGAGCTACAGGCAACACTTCGTCTTGGGGGTTGCCATTATCGAAGAAGGGGGAACCTTGAGGTTCTTGGAACACAAGCCGACGACGTTTAGTAAGAGACAAGTACATCGAATAGGAAGTGCGTTACGGAATGGGGAAGCGGTTGATGAGGAACGGTTTGGTCTGTTCTTGGACCAGCAATCAGCCCTGTGTGATGCGATAATTCAAAAAGCAGGTCAGACCATGGCACAACTTGATAATCGGTTGACGCTGAGTTCAGACTCGATTGTGGAGCCAGATTCAGATACATACTTCCTGGGTTCTCGTGTAAAAACACGAGACACGTTGAGGGAGAAGTTGAGTCGAATGCCGAGCTTTCCTTTGGAGAATATCCAAGACGTCTTTGGAGTACGGCTGGATCTCGACGTGACTCTAAAGGAACAATCGATACTGGCGGAGCTTCTTTCTCGAGATCTTATGAAGGCTGGGGCGAGGAAGGTAGAGCTCCGGGACATGCGCGAGGAACCGCACTCGGGCTATCGCGCGGTGCACCTACATGTGATGTCTGAGGCCGGGCGTGTAGAAATTCAGTTACGAACGGCGCTTCAGTCGCAGTGGGCAAACCTTTATGAAATGGCAGGAGACTTGTAGGGGAGAGAAATCCGATACCTCGAATTCGGCGGAAAAATTCCGGCAGGATTTGAGATTGAGACCCGCGCTTTGCATGAACTGTCCGAAGTCGTAAACAGGGTGGAAAAGCTCGTCGATATTCTTACTGAGCCTTTCGAAGGCAACCAACCTGCTGATACAACGCAAAGAGAAGCACGTCAATTGCGACGTAGCATGTATAAGATGCTAGATAAATTAATCCATGAATTCGAAGAACGCCGAGTTCAACGTGACGTGGAGGGAGAATAAATCGATGCCAGCCTATTTGATTAAATACCATCGACCGACAGGTGCACTGGAAGTAACTGAGTACGAATCCCTCATCGAGGGAACCCGCGCTCGTCATAGACTGGATCAAGTAAATAAGGATCCTGACGTCGAGATTGTGGCGATTGGCGCTAAGAATTTAGAATCCGTCCGCCATACGCACGCGCGCTACTTCTTCCGTGAGAAGACCGCGCCGCCGTACCCCTTTGTGGCTTAAAGCTTGAAGCTTTGAATAGCGCAGTTGGCGAATACTAGCCGCGAAGGATTTTCGCCATGGCCTTTCCTTTGGCTAGCTCGTCAACGAGCTTGTCCAGGTACCGAATATTCTGCATCAGTGGGTCCTCGATGTCCTGGACACGGTGTCCGCAGATGCTGCCAGTGATGAGGTGGCGAGACGGGTTCAGTTGAGGGGCCTGCTCGAAGAACTCCTCGAGGGTGATCTTTTGCTCCCGGACCCTCCCCAGTCCTTCAACCGAGTAGCCGGTAAGCCAGGTGATGACTTCGTGGAGCTTGCTGACAGTCCTGCCTTTGCGCTCCACTTTGTTGACGTAGTGCGGATAGATGTCGGCGAAGGGCACGGAAAAGATTCGATGAGGCATGTGGCGCAGTATATTCGTGGTCCTCGAAATGCGTGGAGGCCGTTCGGCGTCGCGGGTTAGCCGTGCCAGAGCGACGAGATTAGCATCGCCCAGTGGTTGTCACCTATTGGTAGGAATCGCCTGCGCTGTTGTGGTTCCGCAATGCTCCCGCTGCCGTTCTGCAAAGACTTTGTTGCCATTCTGCAAGGTTCCCATTGCCGTTCTGCAATGCTCCCGCTGCCGTTTGATCATGCTGTGAAACGCCAAAAAGAGGGCACCCTCGGCCGCTGCGAAGCGGTGTGAAGGTGCCCTCTTTTGTAAAGTCTGGGCGGGTGAGATAGCTGGGTTAGTTCCAGACGGGGGCATCGCCAAGCTGCAGCTCGGAGTAGCGCGCCTCCGGAACGGTGGCGGAGTAGGGCTTGCCCACAGCCTCCCATTCCTGGTCGGTATTACAACGCACGTCCTGACCGTCGGTATCGAGCATGGTAAAGCCCCACACCAGCTTGCCCTGGGAGTTCGCCGGCAGCGTGTACGGGCCAACCTCCTGATTCAGCTTCCAGTGCTGCTCGTGCACGTAGTTGAAACCGTAGGTCTGGGTCAGCACCTTGGCCAGTTCGCCCTCGCCCTTGATGGAGCCGGAGACCTCAATGGTCTGAGTGCGGGCCTGGGTCACGGTGTGGCTGACCGGCACGGACTCATCGTTGCGGTTGGCCACGCTGGTGGCATCCGTCTGCTTGAACCAGCGGCGAGTGGCGGTGACGTAGGTGCCGTTCTCACCGGGTGTTGCGCAGTGCGTGCCCGGCTTGAAATCATCGTTCCAACGCTGGGGCAGCTCGAAGTCCCCGCCGAAGTCAGCGGCGTGGGCAACGGGAGCGGCTGCCAGCAGGCTCAGCGCAGCGAAGACGCTCGCGGCAGCGCGCGCGATGGACTTCTTCAGCACGTCTTAGCCCCAATCGTTGTTGTCGCGGGTGGAGACCTCCACGTGGCGCTCCTTCGGCAGGGTAGCGGTGAAGGTCTCGCCGTTGGCCTGCCAGGTGTTATCGGAACCGCAGATGGTCTTCTGGCCTTCGAAGTCGGAGACAACCCAGCCGGCGCGCATGACGGCGGTCTTGCCCGGAGCAATGTTGTACGGGCCGACCTGCTCGCCGACCTCGTAGGACTGGGAGTCGGTGTAGCTGGAGGAGAAGGTGAAGTTGATCAGATCCAGCAGCTTGAAGTCCACACCGGCGGAGACGTTCCAGGTCTTGGTCTTGGTTTCCTTGATGGAGCGAGTTACCGGCAGCGGCTCGTCGTTGTAGTTGGAGATGGTCCAGGAGCCAGCGGAGCCGTCGAAGTAGGTGCGCTTGATCTTAACGGTCTGGCCGGTGTCGCCCGGGTTGGTGCAGTGCTCACCAATGGTGGTCGGGTTGGCCGGGCCCAGGTCACGTGCCGGGAGGGCGTTAGCGGCCGGGGTAGCGATCAGACCGCAGGCGATGGCCACGGCAGCGGTGGTGGAAGCAATCTTGGTCTTGAACATGGTGATTTCTCCTTGGGGATTAAAGGTGGATTAGTAGATGGTCTGGGTCGGGACTGGAAGTTTGCGGTACTCCTCCGGGGTGACGTCCTCGGTGCGAGTGGAGCCGTCCTTGCCCGTGATGGTGGCCTCCGCCCAGAAGCCGCTGGGAGCGGTGGTCTGCTTGTAGTTGGAGGTCAGGCTGTACTTGCCGTCCTTGCCGCAGTGGATTTCGCGGTAGTTGATGCGGGTCATAGTGGTGCCGTACTCCACGCGCACGCGCTCACCGGGGGCGAGGTCGACGTGCTCGAGTTCAGTTCCCACCGGCATGTAGGCGCGCTTGACCGCGCCGACGGATTCCAGCCAGCCCTTCGGGATATCGCCGCGGTTTCCGCGCCAGTTGGTGTAGGGGGCGTGCTCGGCGCCAACGACGAAGTCAGTAACCGGTGCGTATTCATAGTCGCCCTTGGACCAGTTGAGGAAGTCCGTGGAGTAGCCCGGCTTGCGGAAGGTCGGCGTCACGGCAGTGATATCCAGCGGGTACCAGGAGCTATCGCGACCCTCGCAGGTCTCGCCCTCCTTGGGCCAGGAGGGATCGCGCTGCAGGTCCTCGGAAGGCTGCATGATTTCATCCTTCTTCGGGTCCGCAATCTTTTCCAGGCTGGGGCCGGATACGGAGGTGTAGTTGCCCTCGATGGGCTTGGAGTTCGCGCCCGGGGAGCGGGAGGGAATCTCCATGGCCAGGTCCGAAACGGAGCCGTCCGCCTTGATGATGTAGGCAAAGGCATAGCGCTCGGCCGGGCCTTTGCCGCGGATAACGTTGGCGCCGGGCATGTTCTCTAGACGGTCGTCGTTACAGCCGACGAACATAGAGATGAAGTCCTTTTCCACCACGCCGTATTCCACGCGGAAGGACTCGCCCGGCTTGAGCGTGATGGGGCCGAAGGTTTCCTTCTCCTGCCAGCCGTTGCTCAGCTTCAATCCGATATCGGACTTGGCGGTGGTGTCCCACCCGGAGGGCATCGCGGCCTTGGAGTTGGCCTCGATCTTGTGGTTGGTGCCCGTTTCTACCGAAGCGGTATAGGGCACTTCTTGGTCAGTGGTGTTCTTGAACTGCAGGGTACCGTCGCTCAAGTAACGGCGGCCGGTTTCGGCAAAGTGCCACTCCGGTGTGGTGTTGTCTTCGCCTGCTGCGCTGCAGCTCTTGTAAAGGTTCGTGATGGGGTAAGCCTGCGGCATAGGCGGAATGCTGGCCGCCTGTGCCGAGGGAGTAACTAATGCCGCGGTTGCCACCAGTGGTGCAAGCACGCGCAGTCCCTTAGAGAGCACCTGTCTACCGTCCTTATATTTTGTTAAGTGAAAAGTGAGAGATTTGTAGAATCCGCACTTATTTTAGGAGGCATGCAGGGGGCAGACAATGGATGTTGAAAGCCGCTTCTAGCCCTTGGAGAAAGTTAGTGGCGTTAAGTATTTGCTGGCCAGCCCATTGATCTTTCGTACACCAACTTTTGTATAACTCCGTGTGGGTGGACCAATGCTTGACCCGGTCTCTTGGCTTTGTGGGACAAGCGCACCGGCGGCCGGAAGCCGGGGAATGCGCAGCGCGACACCGTAGGAACACCGCCCAGGGAACCTTCTAGTAATCCACCGCCTCACGCACGATAGGGCAGGTCATGCAGTGCCCGCCACCGCGGCCGCGGCCTAGCTCCGCCGACCCAATCTCGACTACCTCAATGCCGGCAGCCCGCAGCTTCTTATTGGTGTGCTTGTTGCGGTCATAGGCCACCACCACGCCAGGTTCAATGGCCACGACGTTGTTGGCGTCATCCCACTGCTCACGCGCGGCGGTATAAACGTCTCCGCCGGTTTCAATGACCTCGAAGCGTCCAATACCGAGTGCCTGGGCAACGACATCGACGAAAGAATCGGTGGGCAGTTCGACGTCGAAAGGCGCCGTGCTCGTGGAAGGGCGCAGAACGATGGGCCGGATGGTGTCCACGACCTTGGGGTAGGCAGTGACCTTATCCGCGTCCAGGAATGTGAGCACGGTGTCCAGGTGCATCGAGGCACGATCGGCGGCCATGGCGGCGATGATGATCTTCTCCGCCGCACCTTCCTCGAACAGCCGCATGGCTAGCTGGCTCACGCCCTGCCACGTGGTGCGCTCGCCCATGCCGACGAGCACGATGCCCTTGCCAATCGGCATGATGTCACCACCTTCCAGTGCTGCCAGCCCCGGCTCTTCATCGGTATTGCCGTACCAGAATTGGAAATCTGCCTGCGCAAACCGCGGGTGATAGTTGTAGATAGCCCGCGTCAGCAGCGTTTCCTGGTGGCGTGCCGGCATGCGCATGGGATTGAGGGAGACCCCGCCATAAATCCATGCCGAGTTATCGCGCGCATACTGCGTGTTGGGCAGCGGGCGCAGCGCAAAAGCAGAAGGACCGTAGACCTCACGCATGGCGTCGATGGTTCCGTGACCTAAGCCCTTGGGGATTTCGGCGAAGGGTAGCCCGCCGATGAGTAGTTCGGCCAGGCGTGCCGTGGGCATCTCATTGAACCAGTGGCGCAGCTCGCCACCGATGCCAGCGCCAACGTTCTTGTCCAGCAGCTTGTAATCGAGGATGAGATCCCGCCCGCCCGGGGTGTCCAGGGTCTCCTCCAAAAGCTTGTGCATTTCCAGCACCTCGACGCCGTAGCCGCGCAGCTGGGCGACGAATTCCGCGTGGTGCTTCTTGGCTTCGTCGACCCAGAGGACGTCGTCAAAAAGCAGCTCCGCACAATTGCTCGGAGTGAGCCTCTCGTGCGCGAGGCCTGGTGCACACACCATGACCTGGTGGAGCTTGCCGACCTCGGACCACACGCCCAGCGGGGGAGTTGTCATGTGTGTGAACCTCTCTGTATTTGATGGATGTCATTCGGCAGCAAGCTGAACCGCAACACCAAACGGCGAATAGTGTGAGTTAGGCGACAACATTAGGTGTAGGTGGCTACCTTTTTCAAGCATCTTTCTGGCTAGTAAAGTCCCTGTGCACGCAGGATTTACGGCCGCATGCATAGAATTATGAATAGTTATTCATTCCATGTGGTAGAACGGTCGGCGCCGAATAGGAGAAGGCTGTCAACGGTAGGGGCGCCTGTCGTATGTGGCCACCTTTCGCGGGAAGGTGCGGTCGCTGGCAGAAAAGTGCGTGAATAAGTTGTGCAGCGTTGGAAACTCTGCGCGAAAATTAGAAATTGTTAACGCGAGTTGGTGAGGTGTTCCGGTAGCGAGGCGGGGTCGTTCACAATTATCGCGCTTGGTGGCGCGGTAAGCCCCTAGGGGGTTTCTGTGGACGATTCCCCAAGTGTGCTGACCATTGAGATGGGGGAGGGGTTCCCGCGCACAGTGGTAACGGTGAAGTTTGCCATGTCTGACAGGTAGCGGTCGTCTGAAGCTTCGATTGGGGTGCCGTCGAGCGTGAATGCGTGACGGCGTACGCGGAGAAGTGGGGTACCCGGCTCTACGCCAAGCAGCTGGGCGTCTTCCTTCTCAGCTGGAACGGCGTCGATAGTACGGGTGGCGTAGGAAATGTCTACGCCAGAATTGATGAGCTGTTGGTAAATGGAGCCGGAGTCCGTGTCGAACATGAGTACATGTTGCCCAGCGTCCATGGTGTAGTTGAGCCGCTCCACCATGGCCGGCTTTTCGTCCATGAGTCGCAGGCGAAATACCGAGACTATGTGATCTGAGGTGGAGATATTGAGGCGGGCGGCGAGTTCTGGGTCAGCGCGGCGTTTGGTTACCCACTGGGTTTGCTGGCCAGGTTCGACACCTGAATTGTGGCACCACTGGGAGAAAGAAATGACACCGTCGAAGGACTGTGTTGGCACAGTGTCGAGCACGCGCGAGCGGCGTCCTTGTCCGGAGGAGATGAGGCCCTCATTGCGAAGGGTCGCAATGGCTTGGCGGATGGTGCCGCGGGCGCAATCGAACCGGCGGCAGAGGTCCGCTTCAGATGGAATGGCCTCGCCCGGGGGAAGTTTCCCTTCGCGAATCTGTTGGCGGAGGTATGCCGCGATTTCTTGGTGCTGCTGCCGTCGAGCCACTGGTATGAACAAGCCTTCCTGACGCCAAGTGGGCGCCGTCGAGGTTTTCTGCGGTGCTTCTGGATAATATAGCAGGATTCACAGTGTGAAGGTTGCGAGAAAGTTAACCTTTGGTAAACCTGTCTAGTCAAGTATGGACAACGTGGTGTACAGCTGGGCACAATAAGCCTTATGAAAACTAATTTGATTGTTGTTGGTGGTGGAATTCTCGGCCTCGCCACTGCTTTTCTTGCACATGAACAAGGTTTGACTGTACGGGTAATTGACCGCTCGGAGCGGCCAGTGGGTTCTTCGATCATGAACTTTGGCCACGCATGCTTCACTGGGCAAGCTGATGCGGTCATGGATGCCGTGTGGATTTCGCGGGAAGGCTGGATCCGCGCAGCTGAGGCCACGGGGTTGTGGGCAGCGCAGTCTGGGACCTATGTGCCGGCCATGACGGACACAGAACTCAAAGTGTTGGAAGAGTTTGCTCAACATCGTGGTGAGGGACAAGTTCGACTTATAGATGGAACTCAGGTGGGCGAGGGGATTGGAAACCCGCATCTTGGCGCGCTTGGTGGAGCCATTCTTCCGCTGGACATGCGAGTTAATCCTCGGGAGGCTGCACCGCGTTTAGCTGCGTGGTTGGAAGAAAAAGGGGTGTCGTTTCAGTGGCGCCATGAAGTGAAGGAAGTGGCAGAAGGAACTGTCGTAACCAATCGCGGAAACTTTTCTGCGGAGCGTGTGATTTGCTGTCCGAACTTTTTCCTGACTCAGCTCTTTCCAGATTTAGCGGACAAGTATGAGCTTCGAGTCTGTTCTCTTGTTATGGCTCTTATTGAGCGTCCGGAGCGGATCTCGCGTGAGCTGGCTATGTTTACGGGAACATCACTAGCGCGATATGACGGTTTTGCCGCCATGCCTTCGGCGTCGCGGCTTAAGAAGGAGCTTGCAGAGCGTGAGCCTGCCCTTGTTGACTGCGTAGCAAACCTCATGGTGACTGGCATCGAAGAGGGTCTCTTTGTGGGCGATTCACATGAATATGAACTCTCTCCAGATCCGTTCATGGATCAAGCGATTGCGGAGCTGCTGATAGATCGTGCGAGCGGGTACCTCGGTTTGGCTAAGCCACGTGTAATCCAGCGTTGGCAGGGGCGATATTCCGATTCTCCGAAGACCAACTTGATCCTGGAGCGACCAGACGAACAGACGACGGTTGCAGTGGTGACCTCGGGAATTGGGATGACCATGTCCTTTGGTGTGGCCGATATGGCGCTTCGTGGCGGTAGTGGCGACGTCTTCGCATGTTAACCGTAGGTTACTTGTACATGAATTGTTGTAACTCCACTAGACAAGTTATAGAGAGCTTTGCACAATAGTGCTCGGACACCGTTCCGCACCCTCTAACCAACGAATTTTTTCGAAGGATCACCACCATGAAGGCTTTCAAGTTCATCACCGCGGCCCTCATCGCCGCGCCACTGCTCGCATCGTGTAGCTCCTCCGATTCAGAGAGCTCGAATGATACCCAGGACACCCTGACCTTTGCCGCCGTGCCGGCAGAGTCCTCCCAATCTCTCCAGAATGACTATGAGACGTTGATCAAGCTGATTGAGAAGGAGACCGGCAAGAAGGTTGAATTCCAAAATGCTTCCGACTACGCGGCTGTCATCGAGGGGCAGCGAGCCGACAAGATTGACATCGCCTCCTATGGCCCATTCTCCTATGTCCTGGCAAAGGACTCTGGGGTTGCGGTCGAGCCGATTGCATCCCCTACTAATGACGAGAACGAAGACCCGTCCTACACTTCGCTGGCGTACGTCAAGAAGGATTCCGGCATTAAAGATCTGAAGGATCTGAAGGGCAAGAAGGTGTGCTTCGTGGATCCGGGCTCTACATCGGGCTACCTGGTTCCGATGAAGGGACTGATGGATGCGGACCTTGATATGAATGCAGACCTGGAGCCCATCATGGCCGGTGCACACGACTCCTCACTTATCACGCTGAACGACGGCGGCTGTGATGCAGCCTTTGCTCACGACGCCATGCTCAAGACTCTGGACAAAACTGGGCAGGTCAAGGAATCCGACGTCGAGCCCATTTGGGAGTCTGAGCCGCTGACGGAAGACCCGATCGCTGTGAATACCGACACCGTCGACGCTGAGACCGTGGAGAAGATCACGACGGCGATCCGAGAGAAGGCTAACAAGCCGGCCCTGATTGAGGAAGGAATCTGTACTTCGGAAGAAGACTGCGTCCTTCCAGAGGAAATCGAGTGGGGCTACAAGAAGGTCGACGACTCCAGCTTTGACGTCATCCGCGATATTTGTGAGTCCACAAAGGCTGATGCATGCGAGGCGACTGCCTAAACGGTAGAGCCGAACCGGTCTTGAGCTAGAAAGGGAAACCACCATGACAACCCCCGAGCTGCAGCGTGAAATCGACCAACAGTACGCTGTCCAGATTCAAAACGTGACAAAGGACTTTGGTGACGGAGTCTTGGGCCTCGATGACGTAAGACTAGGTTTCCGTACAGGCGAAATTACCGTGTTGCTCGGGCTTTCTGGCTCTGGAAAGTCCACCCTACTGCGGCACATTAACGGTCTGCATACTCCTACCTCCGGCAACGTTCGCGTGCTGGGCCAAGACGTTTCAACTCTCAACAAAAAAGATCTGCGTCGTCTACGCAAAGACATCGGAGTAATTTTCCAGTCCTTCAACCTTGTAGGACCTATGTCTGTGCTGGAAAACGTCTGCACCGGTGCGTTGGGGAACCTGAAGGGCCCACGCCTATCACTCATGATGTACCCGAAGGCCGTTAAGCAGGAAGCTCTTGAAACCCTGGAACGCGTGGGTCTGGCTGAGCGTGCTCACCAGCGTGCTGACACATTGTCCGGTGGACAGCAACAGCGCGCAGCCATTGCGCGTGCGCTGATGCAACATCCGAAGATTTTGCTGGCTGACGAACCGGTCGCTGCTCTGGACCCAGTCTCCTCCCAAACTGTCATCAATCTACTGGAGAAGATTTGCCGCGAGGATGGCCTCACTGTCATCTCTTCTCTTCACCAGGTGCAGCTGGGTATCGATTTCGCCGACCGCATTGTCGGGCTGCAGTCCGGGCGCGTAGGTTTCGACCGTTCCACTGAAGGAATGACGGCGGAGACTGCCAATGAAATCTACCGTTCGGTTTCTGCCGTAACGGACTCCGCTCGCGCGGATCACGATGACAAAGAATTCGTTACGGAGGCCTAAATGTCGACCGCACTCGCAGAACGGAGAAAAGTAGACAGGCCGCGGCCTAGTACCTCGCACGTCGTTGCCTCCTGCGCACTCATTGCACTAGCGGTGCTGGGTGCCTGGTCAGTGACCTCAATTGGCATCAACGTAGGAACGCTTATTGATTCCGCGGATAACGCCGGTGCTTTTCTCTCCCGTATGGTCCCGCTGAACTTTCCGGAGTTCGGCGAGCTGGTCAAACTCGTCGTTGAGACCCTGTCCATCGTTTTCCTCGCCACGGCGGTGTCTGTAGTTCTCTCCATACCGATTGCAGTGTGGGCAGCTACCCCCACTGCTCCCAACTCCGGTGTTCGTTTCCTTTCACGCGCTGTCATCGTGTTGATGCGCTCGATTCCCGATCTTGTGCTTGCCATCATCTTTATGCGAATGTTTGGCTTGGGCGCGCTTGGCGGCATCCTGGCGATGGGCCTACATTCCATCGGAATGGTGGGCAAGCTTTACTCAGATGCCATTGAAGAACTTGATGACGGTCCCCGCGAGGCAATCGAATCGGCTGGAGCTACTCGTGGACAGCAGATGTGGACTGCAATCACCCAGCCACTCATGCCGCAGATTATCGCCACGGCCTTGCACCGTTTCGACATTAACCTGCGTACCTCTGTGCTGTTGGGCTATGTCGGCGTTGGCGGCTTAGGCATGGAAATCGCAAATTCGTTGCGGATGATGAACTACAAGCGCGGCATGGCACTAGCGCTCGTTGTTCTGCTGCTGTGTATTGCTGTCGAGCTGATTTCGGGAGCGCTTCGTGCTGCGATTCTGAGCCCTAGCGGAAAGGCTCTATCGAAGCAGACGTGGGCGGACAAGCTCTTTAACCGAGCGAAGAATACCGATCGACGAGGTGTCGAGAAGAACTCAGCTTCTCTTGATTCAGTCGGCATAAATCCGCCATGGAGCACCGGGCGCCTCCAGCGATTCGCCGGTATCGCCCTACTCATCGCTCTTATCGTCGGCGCCAGCATCGTAGTGGACCTGTCACCGAAGCAATTCTTTGAAGGCCTGAAGTCGCTGCCAGACACCGCTGCGCTTTTCATCCCGCCGTCCGACGGGGGCATGGCAGAGGACTTGTTCCTTGCCCTGTTCGACACCTTGAAAATCGCCTTCGCTGCCACCTTCATCGGTGCCGTGCTCGCGGTTCCGATCGGCATCTTCGCAGCGCGCAATGTTGTCGCGAACCGCGCAGTGCATGGATTCTTCCGCATCCTTATTGTGGTTGTCCGAGGAATTCCGGAACTCATTTTGGCGATTATCTTCGTAGTAATTTCCGGACTCGGCGCCGTTGCTGGCACCTTGGCGCTTTCTCTGGGTGCGGTGGGACTGCTCTCCAAACTGGTTGCAGATTCGCTAGAGGAAACTGATACGGCAGTCCAGGAGGCCATCCGTACCTCGGGCGCTAGTGAGTCTCAGATTTTCTTCTCCGCTACGTTGCGCCAGGCTGCCCCAGCCTTCGTGGCCCATACCTTATACCTGCTGGACACCAATATCCGGTCGGCAACGCTGCTCGGCGTCGTCGGTGCGGGCGGTATCGGTTTCCAGCTGCTCAACGCCTCCCGCGTCAACCAGTTCGACGTAGTCACCTACATCCTCATCCTCATGGTGGCCGTGGTTCTCGTCGTCGAGCTTCTCTCCCTATGGCTGCGGAAGGCCGTGCGCTAATTCCCTTCACTTGTTCCACATCCAAAGCTCAAGAAAGAAATACAATGATCCAACTAGCAATTTTTGACATGGCTGGCACCACCATTGATGAACGCGACGAGGTTTATCGCATCCTCCGCGAAGCTGCAGAGCGTGAAGGCGCTAAGTTCTCAGACGAGACTTTCCAGCACTACATGGGTACTGAGAAGCACTGGGCTATCGGTAAGCTGCTTGCTGAAGGCGGCATTGAACCCACCGAGGAGATCCATGAACGCGCCTGGCAGTGGTTCCGCGAGGAACTTAACCGTTCCTACACTGCGCAACCGCCGCGTCCACTGGATGGCATTGAGGAGCTTTTTGGCAACCTCCATGAACGTGGCATCAAGGTGGGGCTCACGACTGGATTCTCCCGGGAAATTGTTGATCTCATCCTGAATTCAATGGGCTGGGGTGCGGAGGTTATCGACGCTTCCGCGGCAGGCGATGAGGTCCCTTCCGGCCGTCCAGAGCCCTTCCTCATTCAAGAGGTGATGAAGAAGCTTGGTGTCACTGATACCTCAGCTGTCATCAGTTCCGGCGATACCCACGCCGACGTCGTTAGTGCTCAGCGCGCCGGTGTCACAAGTGTCGGTGTTCTTACCGGTCACCTCAATGAAGAGGACTTTGTTGCCCTCAACGCCGATCACATCCTGAAATCTGCTGCTGACCTGCTTACTGTGCTGGCCTAAGCGCCATTACCCCGATGAATGATTCAATGAACACCGAACCGATAAACGCCCTTGTCTGGACTGGCGATGAGCACTTTGAGCTCGTTGCTTGCCCGTTCCCGCGGCTAGCCGACGGCGAAACTCTCATCCGCCTTACCACAGCCACCATCTGCGGATCGGACCGTCACACGGTGTCGGGGCGTCGCTCGCAACCGTGCCCGTCAGTTTTGGGACACGAAGGCGTAGGTGTTGTTCAAGAAACGAATAATCCATCGTTGGCGGTGGGGCAGCGCGTAATCTTCTCCGTGACTGCGCCGTGCATGGACTGCGACCGCTGTAGCAGTGGGCGCACTGCCAAGTGCCGTCGCGTCATGAAGACAGGCCACGAGCCCTTCAATGGGCAGTGGCAGCTTTCCGGTACCTATGCCACTCACATGATCCTGCGTGCGCATCAACCGGTTGCTGTGGTGCCGCCGGAGCTTGGCGACGTCCCTGCATCCATTGCCTCATGCGCCGGCGCCACCGTTATGGCTGCACTCGATGCAGCACGTACCTCTTCGATCTCGCTCAAGGACAAGCGAGTCTTGGTGGTGGGCCTGGGAATGCTTGGTCTCATCGCAGTAGAAGCAGCGATGCGCTCTGGGGCGACGGTTACTGCTATTGACCCCAATTTTTCACGACGAGAATTCGCGGCTCAGTTAGGTGCGCGAACGGTCGATCCGACCGGATTCGCCCGCGCCGCGGACCGAGCTCAGAGCTTCGACGTGGCGATGGAATTCTCTGGCTCACCCAACGGTGTCATGACATGCGTGAAGTCGCTCGATATAGGCGGCGTCGCTGTACTCGCAGGTTCCGTTGCAGACAGTCCCTTCATCGACCTCGACCCAGAGTGGATCGTGCGTGGTTGGCGCACCATTACTGGCGTTCACAACTATGAGGCGCGCCATCTTAACCAGGCGATCGATTTCTTGTCAGAGTCCAAGATCGACTGGAATCGAGTCACCGACGGACCTATATCCCTTGACCATGTCCCCGCTGCATTCCGGAGTCCGACAGGGGAGGGAATGCGAACGGTTGTGGGCGTCGTCCGCTGAATCCATCTTGTTTAGTCTTGATACTGTCACCGCGCAGTGTAACTGTGCTTTCAAGGGATAGCTGAGGGGTACAGTTTAAGGACCGAGCATGTGCTCACTATTGGGAGTCGAAGTCTTCGGCTATGAGACTCGCTGCGTGCTCGCGGAGGTAGTCGCGTAAGTACGGCAAGGCGAAATCGACTTCGCCGTGGCCCGTGGTGGTGATCATTTCGGCGTCGAGAAGCCGGCGGCGATAGTTGCCTACATAAGAATCAGTCTTATTGAAGCGTGCCTTGATATCCGCCATCTTGGAAGGGCCATCGCTTTGGGCCATGTAAACCAAAAAGCTTCGGTCGACGGGGGAGAGATCCGAGAGTGCGGGCTCATGAACAAGTTGGCCGAGCTTGCGCTGTGCAGTTGCGACTCCGCGCCGGGCAGCGTCGACGGAGATTTCGGCGCCTCCATCCGACGTGCGTTCCTTTTCCCTGAATGAGCACTGGCCGACTAGCTGAATCATGAATGGATATCCATGGCACGCTTCAACCGCGGTATCCAATGCATCCTGTGACCACGAGGTGGCGGCGCTGTGAAGGGGTTCCTCCAGTGCTTCACGTACATCGGAATCGGAGACCCTGCACAGCTCAATGCGGTTAGCGCGTCGAAGAAAAGTAACTGGATTGGTGTCGCCGCGACTGTTCAGCTTTCCGGATAGCAACGGCCTAATTGAAGATGGGATGCCCGCCATGACAACGGAGATGTCTTCACCTTCGCGAACCAGATGCTGAATCGTGGCGCCGAACTCTATGAGTTCCTGGCTGCGTTGGTGGTGCATCTCATCTAATGTCACGAGCACACCACCGGGTTCTTGGCGGGATTTCCGGTCGAGTTCGCGCTTATAAGCCAGTAGATCCTTCAGTGCATTGCGCAGTGAATATGTGGACTCTGCAATAGCTCGAGTATCCCAATTGAGCCCACCTCCAATGCCGAGGATAGAGACGTTAAGGCCTTTGAGCTGCTTCCTCTCCTTAGCCAAGAGCTGAATGATACTGCTGCGCAAGCGCTCTACAAAGCCGGTTGTTGCAGTGTCGCTGAGTATGAGCCAACCGCGCTCGAGCGCTTCGTCTTCGAAGGCGTTGAGAAGGACTGTCTTTCCGATGCCGCGTGGTCCGATGATGAGTGAGATCCTCCCATGGGCACCGGGGCCTTCATCGAGTGCAAAACCGAAATCACGGATGGCATCGCTGCGGCCAACCAACAACGGGGGAGTGGCGCCGAAGGTGGCCGTAAAAGGGTTGGTGGGTTTCGGATTCATGTCCTTCGCTCTAGACCACAGAGCTTTTGAAGTCTTGTGAAGTTTATGAATTGTTTGAAGTTTATGAAGAGCTGTGAAGTTTGAAGAAGGGGCCGCGCCGCTATCAATAGGAACTGGCGGTGCGGACCGGAGTGATGGGAAAGAAGCTGTTTACCAGCCCTTTAAGGAGCGTCTTTGGCGCAAGGGAAGCGCCCGGACATCGTCGTGGATGAATCGAGTTTGAGGAGCGAACATCCGATCGGGGGGAAAAGAAAGCGAGCGCGAGCTTGCTCGGCAACAATAACTGGCCACGTACTGTAAACGTATGACTCAGGACGCTTTGGAACCGATATCGGTACTGCCTCGCGGCGAGTTCGCTTTCCCTGGCCCGCTTCGCGACGCCCTCGTCACCGCCATCCTGAACGGCACGAAACCACTACTACGTCCTTGTTGGCCGAGTATCCGCACGGTTACAAACCACAGGAGGACGTGGGCAACCTCGAAGCAGTCCTTGACTCACACGACAACGTGGTGTGCGTCATCCGTACCACCGAGGTCCAGGTCTGCCGGCTCGCCGACGTCAACGACGAGCATGCCCTCGCTGAAGGCGAGGGCTACGCTGATGTCAGCGAATGGCGCGCCGGGCATGAGCAGTTCTGGCGCTCACCCGAATTCGTTGACTACATCGGAGAGATAGACATCAACGATGACACACAGGTGGTGTGCCAGCGTTTCGCCGTTGACGGGCGGTACCCGGTTAAGGGGCTGGAGGCGTGGGACGCCGAAACCTAGGAAAGTCGGTACACCTCGTAGTCATCCGCCACTCCTGCGCCGGGGACATGTTGCAGACCGAGCTTAAATGCTAAGCCAATCGACGCTTCATTGCTGGGATCGATGATGGCGACGATAGGGAGCTGCGGGAATCGCTCGCGCGCACTGGCAATCGCAGCGGCCGCAGCCTCCTTGGCATAGCCCTGTCCCTGCGATTCGGGCGCGAAGCGGTAGTAGAGATTGAGCACTTCTTCACCGGCTTCCTCGCTATGGCGCACACCGGTGAAGCCAATAGTGGTGCCATCAAGCGTGGATACCACGTAGTAGCCCAGCTTCTTTTCCCGCCAGTTCTCTTGCCATGCGCGAGTTAGCTCCACGGCTTCTTCTCTAGTTTTCATCGCCAGTTCAGGGCGGTGCTCGTACGTACGGGCATCCGAGTGGATAGCAAAAACGGCGTCAATATCGGCATCCGTAGGTACCGACATTGAAAGCCGCGGGGTGTGGAGGGCGAAATCGTGATTCATTGCGACTCCTAAGATTGAAAGCTACGGTCTGCCAAGGTTACCCAATCTGGACATGTGTGGCGCAGTCGTTCTTGGTCGAAGGCTGCACTGCTGCGCTGGTCGGTGAGAAACGATGTCGCTTCAGATCTTTGATACAGGTTCCTCTACCAACTGGCCTGGTTCCTCAAGTGCTTCCTCCTCGAAGAACGAGGAGTCTTCCACAGCGTTTCCCTCGCTGACATCGCGCTGAACCGTCTTCTTCAGAGCACCCTCAATGAGCGTGCAAAGCGATTCCCTTCGACGTTTAAAGAAGGTATCAAAGTTGTCACTGCGCAGTGCTTCAGGCGAAATGAGGTGTCCGCGGAGAACGTCGTCCACGCCTTCAGAATCGAAGCCAGATTCGCTCTCAACCTTGGACAAGTATGCCGAAGGTGCCACGCCGCCGATGACACGGTTGGTGCGTGCGCTCAGCGTCGTCTTGTTGACGATGGACTCGCGGCGCTCGTCATCAATTCCGTTCTTCTTGCACCAGTCCTGAGGGAAAATATGGTGGATGTCTACGGCCATGTCCCTGTACTGGAATGCGCCGAATTGCTTTCCCTCGACCCAGTCTGTTGAGCCCTGTGCCATGATGAGCGCAGCGATGCCCTTGTAGGCAGCGGCATTGCGGGTGCGCAAGGAATGAAGGCGGGATTCAGCAAAGGTAGCGTCCTGTACAGTGCGCGGGGCGGTAGTTTCTTCACCCATCGCCCATGCGGGCACCCCTTCGAGGTCACGCACGAAGCGCGTCTCAATGGCAGAGCCGTAGAGCTCACCCAAGACGCCGCTCCAGAACCACTGCGTGATCTTGTCTTTCACGTGGTGCTTGTCTGCTTCCTTACCAAGAACAACAGCGATGGCAGCAAGTGGAACCAATTGCTTCGGGTAGGGGACATCCCTGAACCGATAGATGTGCAGATCCGCGAGGAAGCCTGCTACCCAGATAAATCCTTGGCGCAGGGCGTCACGCCAGGTGAGGTAGTCGTTCAGCTCAAGCCTTAAAACGTCTTCTCTCTTGGCAGACAGGCCGACTTTGCGGTTTCCCGAGGAGTGCTTGCTTCGCTCAAGAGTCGTCAGCATCGTGATTGCTTGGAGGAAGTCAGTGTTCTCCACCTTGTGGAGGACATCATGTTCTTTCCACAGCTCCTTAGTCTCCACCCAGTCATCGTTGAGGCGGAAATCGCGCTGGTACTTGTCGTAGTACTCTGCATCGCCGGCAAACACCGCCGTGAGGAGCTCGAAAACGTTGAGCGGGAGTCCACCCACGTTGACCTTTTCGAAGACGGTGGCTACCGCTGCCTTGTCCGTCTGCTTGTCCAACTCAATTGCGGGAATCTTGTATTCGTTGACCTGACGGAGAATCCCATCGCTGAATGCGGTCATGAGTTCCGTGTTGCCTAGCTTGCCGAACCATTCGAAAAGTCCCATTTGATCAAGGAGCAGCGAAACGGGGATGTAACCGGCCTCGTGTTGCTTCTCCATGGTGCTGAGATCGAGCACGATATCGCGGTTGAAGTTGGTCCTAATAACCCCATCAGCTGGCACGGAGATCACAGCCTCATCCAGCTCGAAGGGATCCTCAATAGACTTCTGGATATTGATGAAGTACCTGCGGTCGAGGCGTTTACCGCGTGAGTCTTTGGTATGAACAACGCCATCGCCTTTAAGGGCTTGGGTGAGTGAGGTGAGTCGTTGCTGGCCGTCGAGAAGCAAAAATTTGGGCTCGGAAGTAGCCGTAGCTTCAGTGCTTTCGATGGGGCGTGGCTTGAACCTGACAGAGGAGTTGCCAGTTTCCAATAACATGATGATGCCCAGCGGATGCCCACGGAAGATGGTGATGAGGAGCTGGCGTACACGCTCGTCTTCCCACTTGTACTTTCGCTGGAAATCGGGGAGCTGAATCTCTCCGTTCTCGGTAGAGCGCATCAGCGCCGATAGTTGGTGCATGTTGGTGTTGAAACCCACCGGAGCCTCCTCTGTGGCGAACAGTTCTTGTCCAGCATGCCTGAAAATCTCTAGTTAGGAAGAGAACTTGAGGCATGTTTCTAATCCAAGTCTGCTCCCGGCAATGTGCTTCTGGTGAGTGTGGTCGGGGAGGCATCAGAGTTGTTGCCGGAGTAGGGGTCCAGTCGGCCGTCTTATTACGCTTCTTTTCATTAGGGGCAACTGCGTCACAACAGCAAGAGACGTATGATGTCTTATGACTCTAATGTGAAAGCGAATAGGAAGGTTCCCAAACATGACTTCAAACACGCAGCATTTGCGCGGTGTGGTGCCACCACTGCTGACTCCGTTTAATGAGGACTATTCTGTTGACACCGATACCCTCAAGCGCCAGGCTGAACGGCTTATTAAGGCTGGCGTTCATGGCTTGTTCGTTCTCGGTTCTTCAGGAGAGGTAGCTTTCCTCACTCGAGAGCAGCGCAAGGAAGTCATCGCAACCGTGGTGGAACAGGCTCAAGGGCGAGTTCCAGTAATCGCAGGCGTGATTGATATGACGACTCCGCGAGTGATTGAGCACATTGAAGATGCCGTCTCGCTCGGGGTTCAGGGGCTAGTGGCCACTGCGCCTTTTTATGTTCGCACTCACGACGTAGAGATTGCTGAGCACTTCCGACTTCTTCATGAAGCCGCGCCAGAGACTCCCATCTACGCGTACAACATTCCGGTCAGCGTTCACTCGGTGCTGGATATTGCTACTCTTATTTCTCTCGCCAAGGAAGGCGTACTTGCCGGCGTCAAGGATTCTGGCGGCAATGATGGATACACGCGTGCTCTGATTAGAGCCCGCAACAAAGCTGGGGTGAAAGACTTTGTGGTTTTGACTGGCTCGGAAACTACGGTCGATTTTGCTTACCTGGCAGGCGCTGATGGTGTGGTACCTGGTCTGGGCAATGTGGACCCGGTTTCTTACGTGAAGTTGCATGAGCTCTTGGTTGATGGAGAGTATGCAACGGCTGCGGAATTGCAGTCTAAGATTTGTGACCTCTTCACCATCGTTGGTGTAGGTGACGGCACACGCATGGGCGGAAGCTCACAAGGCCTCGGCAGTTTCAAGGCAGCGCTTCACCACTTGGGTGTCTTCCCGTCGGGGCTTATGTCCCGTCCACATGTCGCTCTAAACGATGAGGAGCAGGCAAAGATTCATGAGATCGTCGATGCCGCTCAGGTGATCGAGCCCTAGATTCGCTGAACTACGACGAAACGAGTGAAGAGTGACTAGTACCCTTGCGCTTGATGTCGGTGCAACAAAGATTGGTTGGGGCTTTGTAACTGACGAAGACCCAACGCAGGCTGTAGCGCTGGGAAAGATTCCTACCCAGTCAGCCGGAGTAACACCGCAGGAGCAGATCAAAAAAGCCATTCAGCTGGCGTTGGAGGAATCGAGCATTACCCCGACGCGAATCGGCATTGGTTCGCCAGGAATCATTAAGGCGCCTGAAGGACTCGTCACCTACAACGGGGACACCATTAAGAATTGGGCTGGCACTAATCTTCGTGCGGTCGCGAAAGAGATCGTTGACCTACCGTGCGCTGTTCATAACGACGTAAGAGTCTGGGCGTACGGAGAGCTGACACTCGGAGCAGCGAGAGATTTTCAGTCTGGTAGAGTCCTGTACCTTTCGTTGGGGACTGGTGTCGGTGGTGCGGTAAGTGATAGTGGAAGGCTGCTGACCGGACCTACCGGATCGGCCGGAGAGTTCTCGGAACTCTTGTGCGCTGATTTCCGGGGCTTTGCGGACCGCGCCGAGAACATTATGAGCGGCAATAGCTTGGCTGCGTATTATGAAGAATTCTCTACGAACTCAGCGAGCGAACGGGTGCAGTGGAAGGAGCGAGACCAGTTAGCACTGCCCCTCGAGAAGGTCGTAGAAAGAATGAACCAGGGAGACGAACTTGCTTCCCGGATTATTAGAGGGAATTCTTATGGCCTTGGCCGAGCAGTGGCTGGTCTTGTTTCGGCTCTTGATCTCGATGCCGTTGTTTTAGGCGGCGGTGTATGCCAGATTGGGGCCGCCGTGGAGGAGCCATTCCGTCAGGCCATAGAAGATTTCGCGTTGAAGCCGAACCGCTCCGTCGCAGTTCGGATAACTGAATCGCCGGCGACAGCACCGTTAGTGGGGGCAGCGGCTTTTGCTCGAGATAACGCTTTTTAGCACCGTTTATCTGCGATAGATCCAGAAGAAGGCTCAGGTATATGTTTAGGTTTAAGAGTAGTGAACTGGCGGGGCGCCGAGAAGAAGTTCGCGACATGATTCGAAATTCGGTGATTGTCTCGGTGCAAGCGCCAGATGGTCACCCAATGCGAGATACACACACGTTGACGCATGTTGCTCGTGCATGTGTTGAGGGCGGAAGCCGCGCAATCCGGTGTGGCGGGTATGGGGGTATCAAGGATGTCGAGGCGATTGCAGCCGCAGTAGATGTGCCAGTTTTCGGCCTTACGAAAGAGGGGAGTGAGGGGGTTTATATCACTCCAACCGTAAAGTCCGTGCGCCAGTTAGCTGATGCTGGGGCTGCTGTTATTTGTGCGGATGCCACGGATCGCTCGAGGCCTGATGGATCGAGTTTTTGCGATCTTGTCGAAGAGTGCCACCGGCTGAATGTTTTGTCTATGGCCGACTGCTCTACCCCGGAAGAAATGCAGCGTGCGCACCAAGCGGGGGCGGATATCATTTCAACGACATTGGCCGGCTACACAGAGTCCCGAAATAAGACTGAAGGTCCGGATCTTGAATGCTTGGCAGAGGGGCGACGGCTCTGCGGTAAGGATGCCTTTGTGATCGGCGAAGGCAGGTTTGCCTCGCGTGATGATGTTGCTGCAGGAAAACGTGCTGGTGCCGATGCAATCATCATTGGCACTGCCATCACAGATCCTGCGTGGATTACTCGGAGCTTCAATAGCTGATAATGACCATCACAGCGAAGTCAGCAGAGGCTCGTAATGCCTGAGTACCGACTCTTGGTACTTCTTCAGGTCATTATTCTGTAGAGCATCGACGATGTCTTGGTGCGCGCGTACCGTTCTGCTGAAGTCCTGTGGTTCTTCCAATTTGCGAAGCGGAATGACGTTCATGTGCACTTGCCAAAAGGTATCATTGAGCTCACGGATAATCGGGTTATCGATTTCGGACAGCAAGACCTGGTGGAACTCCCGATCCTCCTCGGCAAAGTTCAGGCCTTGTTTTCGTTTGGCTGACATCTTGTCAACAATGGAACTTAGCTGTTCTAGCTTTGAGGATTCTAGTTTCGCTATGATTTCTTGCCCGATAGCAAGATCAATTGCCTGCCGGATTTCCACCACATTACGAAGAGTTTCGAGGTTGTCGTCAGCGTCAAGAGTCGCTCGAAAGATGAGGCCCTGAACTAAGGCGTTGAGTGATGTTCCGGATACAAATGTGCCTGTCCCGTGCCTGACATCGACGATATCTAGCGTCGTTAGGATTCTGATGGCCTCCCGGACGGAGGAGCGAGAGGAGCCAAGTTCCTCACAGAGCTCTGATTCGGTTGGCAAACTGTCCCCGGGCTTGAGAGCGTTATTCCGAATGAATTTTTTGATGCCTTCTACGGCCTGCTGTGTGGTTGATACAGGGCGATGTTCGGCTTCGCTGAAACCCCACGTTCTGGTTTGCACTGACTTTTCCCTCTTTCTTTTCCATCCATCTTAAATCTCCTACCTCGGCTGGATTCCAAAAATGAACGCTGCCGGGGGAGGAAGCCTCCTATCTGACATGGAGGACGTAAGTGCATTATCTTAAATCCCTTCACACATCAGACGTCTGATGTATTCTAGCTTTCAGCATGCTTTAACGCACAGGCAAACGGAAGAGTGATTTAGCTCTCTGTATTGAAAGTCCCGAAGGGAAAACCAAATGCAATCGTTCGGAACACTGAACTGGATAGTTCTGCTCCTCTACCTCCTCGGAATGCTACTCGTCGGCGCTTATTTTGCGCGTAGGGCCGGAAGTGATCAGGAGGAATTCTTCAAAGCGGGTGGCAGGATTCCTGGATGGGCGGCAGGATTTTCTATCTATGCCACGACGCTGTCTGCTATCACATTTATGTCTACACCGGAAAAGGCATATCTGACTGACTGGGCCTACTCGGCGGGCAACCTTGCAATTTTTGCGATTGTTCCAATCTTGATTGGCTACTACGTCCCGTTCTTTAGGAAGCTGGATGTCACAACGGCATACGACTACCTTGAGGAGCGATTCTCTGTAGTCCTCCGAGCTCTCGGTTCGCTCCTCTTCGTTCTTTATCACGTTGGGCGAATCGCCATCGTCATCTATTTGCCGACATTGGCGATTACATCGGTAGCAGATATTAATCCGCTGGTCGTCGCTGTGTTTGTAGGCGTTCTTTGTGTTGTGTACACCTTCCTAGGAGGTATGGAAGGCGTGATTTGGTCTGATGTAATTCAGGGCATCTTGCTGCTGGCTGGTGCTGCCGTAGTAGTACTCACGGCGATGGCTATGACTCCCGATGGATTTAGCGGTGCTGTGGTGAATGCTGCGGAAGAGGGGAAATTCTATTCAGCGGATAACTTCACCACGAATGCTGTCTTCACCTCGATTCCGTTCATCTTCATTGGAAATGTTCTGAACAGCTTGCATCAGTACACTTCGTCGCAAGATGTCGTTCAGCGCTACCAAACGACTCCTACGATCCAAGCGACGAAGAAGTCTCTCATTGTCAACGGAATTCTGGCGCTCGTAACGATTCCGCTGTTCTACGGGATGGGTACGGCTTTGTATAACTTCTACGAAGCGAAAGGCGGTCTGCCGGAGGGAGTCAATACTTCTGCAGTGGTTCCGTATTTCATTCTTTCGGAGTTGCCTGCAGGCATTGCCGGGCTATTGATTGCTGCCATCTTGGCAGCTGCGCAATCGACAATTTCCTCCTCGCTTAACTCGATTTCCGCGTGTGTTGTCGTAGATATCTACAACCGCTTTTCAGCGAAGGAAGCATCGGTTACTCTCTCTCGCTGTGTCATTATTGCTGCTGGCACTTTCGGGTTGGCTGTCGCGCTGTATCTCATCATCACCAACCAGTCGGATCTGTGGGACTTGTTCCTGGCAATTACCGGTCTTTTTGGAGTTCCGCTCACGGCGGTATTTGTCTTGGGTATCTTTACGAAGTCCGCAAATTCCCATGGCGTTCTGATTGGGCTCATCTGTGGAGCAGTTGCTGCATACTTTGCTGGAAAGCTGGACCAGGGGCCATTCTTGGTCTCGATTGTCGCCTTCGTAGGAACTCTCGGTATCGGCTACATGGCATCCTTCATCTTCCGTAAATCTGACCAGCACGACATCACGGGTCTGACCATTTACGGTAAAGACCTTGAGTACACGCGCCGTAAAGCCGTGCAAACACCTGTTGCTCAAAGTGAGCAAGACGGGTGAGGTTGCCGCCAAATCGGGGCACGTAGTGGATCTGCCTAGTGGTTAGGTATCCATTTGTTTTCCCCTAGTGGTTAAGCCGGTGTGATTCTCCGAGGAGATGGTTGTAGACAAGTTCAATCCAGTAGACAAAAGCCTTACGTTTGAGATCGCGGCTTGACCAACGCTGTCGGTCGTAGAATTTAAGTCGTGAGCGTCGGCTAGCGCGAGTCAGATATCGTGTTATCGAAGCTCGCAACGGTACGCTCCACGGACAGGGCCGGATTGGGGGAGGGGGTTGAGGGTTGTGGAAAAGGCTTTTAAAACCCGCTGGTGATCTGTCAACTATTGCCAGAAAATAGGGTTGTTCTGCGCAAAAGTGGGGATTAATTCTGAAAAAGCATAATTTGCGCTTATTTAACTATGTGGCTGTCTGGTGAGGGGGAGGTTGGGATTGGCAAAGCCCCCGCATAATGCCTCTTCAGAAGCGTTATGCGGGGCTGCTTTGCGTATAGGGGGGAGGTGAGGAAGTTTACTTGATGTCCTCAACCACGTCCGGGTTCTTGTCCAGCCACTCCTGGACGGCCTCCGGCTCCTTGCCCTCGCCGTACTCGTTGACCACGAGGTCTTCGAGGGTGCCGTACTGTTCATCATCCAGCTTCAGGCCCTTGAGCCACTCGGCTACCTCCGGGTTGTCCTCCTCGAAGCCGTCGCGGGCTAGCCAGTGCAGACCCTCGGTATCGCCCAGGGTGCCCTTCGGATCCTCGAGGTCCTTGACTGGGAACTTAGCGTTAGCCCAGAACGGACGCCATAGGGTGACTACGATGTCTTCCTCAGCGTCGGTAGCGGACTTCAGCTCAGAAAGCATAGCCGGGGTGGAAGAGGTGGACAGGTTGTAGCCGTCCAGCTCGTAGCCTTCGATGGTCTCCTGGGAGGCCTTGGTCAGGCCTGCGCCCGGCTCGATACCCACGACCTGGCCGCCGAAGCGGTCAGCCTGCCCCTTCAGGTCTTCGATGGAGTTGACATCATCCATGTACTCCGGCACTGCCCAGGTCAGGCGGGCATTTCCGTAGTAGGCGCCATAGTCCTCAATCTTGTCGGAGTACTTGTCCATGTACTGCTTGTGGGTGAATTCGGACCAGGCAGACGGGTAGATGTCGATGTCGCCGGAAGCGAGGGCGGTGTAGACCACGGCGGCGTCGTTAAGCTGCTCGTGCTCAACGGTGTAGCCGGCCTCCTCCAGCTTGTTCTGAAGGAGGTGGGCAGTGGACAGGCCATCGGTCCAGGACGGAATGTAGCCCATGGTGATGGTGCCCTTGTCACCGTCATTGTCGGAGCCAGACGCGGAGTCCGAGGAGTCAGAGGAGCAGGCCACGAGGGAAGCGCTCAGCGCGAGGGCAGAGACGGTGGCCAGAATCTTACGGGAGAACATTTTTGATGGTCCTTTCAGATATCGAAATGGTAATGATAGGCGCGGTGCCACTCACGCCGGAGGTTTAAGCGTCATTGAGCTTGGGCAAAGCATCGCCATGGGTATCGAGCCACTCTTGGACGGCTTTGTCTTCGTCGCCATCCTCATACTCGTTGACGATGAGGTTTTCGAGAGACTCGTACTGCTCCTGATCCAAAGTGAGGTTTCCGAGGTAGTCGGCGACGTCGGGAAACTGCTCGCTAAAGCCCTTGCGTGCGAGCCAGTGCATGTTCTCTGGCTCTCCCATGGAACCTTCCGGATCCTCTAGGCGCTTGATGTCGTACTGGCTGTTGGCCCAGAAAGGGCTCCAGAGGGTGACGACGATGTCCTCTTGATTGTCGATGGCATTTTCTAGCTCAGCCAGCATCGCTGGGGTGGAGGAGGTTGCCAACGTGTAGCCTTCATCCTCCAAGCCATAAGCATCGACGGTGTTGGAGGACAGCTCAGTCAGGCCTGCACCGGGTTCAATTCCGACGATTTTCCCGCCGAAGCGGTCCGCCTGTCCCTTGAGATCAGAGATGGAATTGACATCGTCCATATAGGTGGGAACAGCGAAGAAACTTTCGGCCTTGTCGTACCCAATTCCCAAGTCTTCGAGGTTCTCGCCGTACTGGTCCATGTACTTCTTGTGGGTACGCTCGCTCCATGCCAGCGGGAAGATATCAATGTCACCGTTATCGAGTGCGGTGTAGAACACGGCGGCGTCGGAGAGCTCTTCGAGCTCTACGTCATAACCTGCTTCGGTGAATTGTTCTTTGAGGAGGTTGGCCCCGGATACCGTATCGGTCCACGCAGGCATGTAGCCGAGGGTAAGAGTCTTATCCTCGCCCGCGGAAGAGCAGGAGGCCAAACCACACGCTAAAGCAGCAACAGAAACGGCGGCCATTATCTTGTTTTTCAACATTGTAAGTCCTTCTTGTTCTTTGTGTTGACTGTTTTCGGTCTGTCTAGGATTTCTCCGTGCGCGGTTCTATTTGCGCACCAAGTTCAGAATCGAGGCCGGGTAGCTCTTGAGCGAACCCAGAGCCGCGGTGAGGCGGTCAAGGAAGACGGCCAAGATAACCACCGCGAGTCCGGCTTCAACGCCCTGAGCAATATCCAGGGTGGAAATAGCGGAGACCACTTCCTTGCCCAGGCCGTCGGCGCCGACCATGCCGGCGATGACCGCCATGGACAGCGAGAGCATGATGACCTGGTTAATACCCGCCATGATGGTGGGGACGGCGAGCGGCAGCTGGATGCCCTTGAGGATCTGCCAATTAGTCGCACCGTAGGACTTACCGGCCTCTACGGTTTCGCTATCCACCTGGCGGATGCCCAGTTCGGTCATGCGCACACCCGGAGGCAGCGCGAAGATGATCGTGGAGAAAATGCCCGGGACCACGCCGATAGAGAAGAAAGTCACCGCTGGAATGAGGTAGACAAAGGCCGGCATGGTCTGCATGAAGTCCATGATGGGGCGGATGATCGCGCTGGCAGTGTTCGACTTCGCTGCCCAAATGCCCAGTGGAACCGCCAGGATGGTGGCAGACAGAGTGGCAATGAGCACGAGCGACATGGTCTCCAACATGGTGTCCCATTGGCGCATGCACATCACCAGCAGGAAGCCAAGGGCGGAGCCGATGGCGAACTTGGGCGAGCGGAAGAACCAACCCAACAACGCCAAGATGACGAGCATGATGATGCCGGGGACGGAGAGGAGCACCTCTGAGAAACCGTCGATGAGGAAGCTCATGATGGCGGAGAAGGCGTCGAAAAGCACAGCGGCGTTATCGGTGAGCCAGTCAATGCCGTCCGAGACCCAATCGCCCACGGGGATGCGGGGCAATGCGTTTTGATCCATGGCTTAGTTCTCCTCTCCAGTGGTGTCGATGTCACTCGATGCGGCGGACAAGAGAGTCACGCGCGGAATAACACCGGTGAACTTGCCGTTGCCGTCGACAACGAGCAGAGGGGTCGTGGTGTCGGCGGCATATCCGAAGAGCTCCGCAATGTTCTGGCCCTCATGGACAATGTGCGTGGTGCTGGAATCCAGCGGCAGCTCGCTGTTGCCGTTGCGCACCGCCTTGGCGATGTCCTCTTCCCAGACCACGCCGGCTGGTGTGCGGTCGGCATTGAGCACCACGAGCCAGGAATTTTGAGATTCGCGCAGGAGCTTTTGCGCGGTGAGCGGGCCCTGGCTCGCGTTTAGGGTGTTCTGTGGGCGTTCGACGATATTCTCCGCATTGAGTACGCGGGAGCGGTCGACATCCTTAACGAAGTCGGCCACGTAATTATTGGCGGGGTTTTGCAAAATCTCTTCGGCGGTTCCAATTTGTTCCACCCGGCCGTCGCGCATCATGGCGATGTGGTCACCGATGCGCATGGCTTCGTTGAGATCGTGGGTAATAAAGACGATGGTCTTGTTGAGGGAAGCCTGCAGGTCGATGAGCTGATCCTGCATGTCCTTGCGGATGAGCGGGTCCAATGCGGAGAACGCCTCATCCATGAGCAGGATGTCTGTATCTGCTGCCAGCGCACGGGCCAGGCCCACGCGCTGCTGCATGCCGCCGGAGAGCTCGTCTGGCATGGAATCACCCCAGCCCTCGAGTCCGACCATGGCCAAGGCTTCTTCTGCCTTGGCCTCGCGCTCTTGCTTTCCGACGCCCTTGATTTCCAGCCCATACGCCGCGTTCTCACCGACGGTGCGGTGGGGTAGCAGCGCGAAGGACTGGAAGACCATGGAGATACGGTCGCGTCTTACAGCGCGTAGCTCCTCCTCCGACATGGCTGCTAAGTTTTGGTCGCCAATGAAAATCTCGCCTGAGGTGGCATCCCACAGACCGTTGATCATTCGGATGAGCGTGGACTTTCCGGAGCCCGACAGGCCCATAACAACGAAGATCTCCCCCGGTTCAACCTCAAAGCTGGCATCAATCACCGCGGCGGTGAGGCCCTGCTCGCGGAGATCTTCACGAGTAGACCCATTCTTGAGGGATTCCACCCCTCTCTTGGCATGTTTGCCAAAGACCTTGTACAGATTCTTGGCAGTAATCGCTGCCATTTCCCCTCCTTGCTGCGGGAATCGCTAACTCGTCCACCGTGTCATGACATCCAGATTATTTCAACCAAAAAATCAGCTTGCGGACAGGTTTTGCAGTTAGCTGCGCGCTCGCGGCGCGTGTTGTGAAGAGTGCAGTCCCATGCCTGAGTGCTGCGGATACTTAGGGTTCTGACGTGGTGGGGGAGTCCACCAATCTCAAGCGAATAACGAAGCTATAACAACTTCCTGTTGTCGAGCTGGACCTTGCGGGCACGGTGCGCTGCTAGGCTCGTGCGTTATGGCACTGTGTGATGCGCCGATGCTTGTCGACGGCGGCCTCGGAACCCACCTTGAAGCCCAGGGGCATGACATCTCTGGCCCGCTGTGGTCGGCGCGGGTGTTGCGGGAGAACCCCGCGCTCATTGAGTCTGCGCACGTGGACTTCTTCGCCGCCGGCGCGCAGGTTGCTACCGCGGCCTCCTACCAAGTCACCTTCGATGTGCTTGGTGAAGAAGCGGAGAAGCTTCTTCGCCGCAGCGTCGCAGTGGCCCGTGAGGCGGTGCGAGTGGTCGTCGACAAGCGCACTGCCCATGGTGATCTGCTGGTCGCTGCATCCATCGGCCCCTATGGTGCGGGTCCGGGGAAGGGGACGGACTATGACGGTGCTTATGATCTGCGTCGCGGTGAGCTACAGCGCTGGCATGCCCGCAGGATAGCGGTACTCGCGGATACTGATGCCGACTTCCTCCTTGCGGAGACCATTCCCAACGTCGAGGAGGCGGCCGCATTGCTCGAGCTTCTTGAAGCACAGCTTAAGCCCTTCGCACTGAGTATTACCGGCGCCATCGCGGTGGACCCCGAGAAGCTCTCGCGGGTTATTGAGCTTGCCAACCAGTCGCCGCGGCTGGGAGCCCTGGGCGTAAATTGCGTCGACCCATCACGGGCATGCGCGGTGGTGAAGCAACTGCGAAGCGGCACCGATAAGCCGCTTCTGGCCTGCCCCAACAGCGGGGAGAACTGGGACCACGGCGCTTGCGACTGGCGTCCTGCTCCCGTCGGTGCTATGAACCTGACCGACGCAGCGGTGGAGCTTCAGGCTGCAGGCGTTAGCTTGCTGGGCGGCTGTTGCCGTGTGGGGCCTGCCGAGATTCGGCAGTTGCGCAGCGTCATCAGTTAAGCCGGGGCCGGCAATGCCGAGAAAAACTGTGGCGCGGGAGATAGAGTGTTCCTATGAAAAAGTTTCCTCTACTCGCCGCATCCGCTGCACTTCTCATCACAACGCTGTCCGTGCCCGCCGCCAACGCTGAGCTGACTCAGACTGAGCGGGACCAGTTCCGCACCGATCCCGTCGGGGCGATTACCTGGCAGGCTATCAAGGGCTCCTCAGAGTACGTGCGCGCCGATGGCAACACGATGATGGCCGCGTCCTTCTTCTCCATGACTTCGCCTGGGGAGAGTATCGGCCTGCCAGCCCTGGAGAACTGCGCCGAGCGCGTCGGCTCCTCTTCGCCGGCAGGCGGTGTGCGCTACGTGGCGGCAGCCCTGTGCGCAACCTTCGACCCGAATGCCCGCAGTCAGGTGCAGCGCGGTGACTTTGGCTACGCGCCGCTGGGCTAAGCCGCGCCGTATTGAACCGCGCTACGTCACGTAGTGCGTAGCGCATAAAATCGGGTGGCGTGTGAAGGAGGATGATGCACAAGCACGTTGTGATCATGGGAGTCTCAAGCTGCGGTAAGTCCACGGTCGGGGAGTTGCTGGCGCAGCACACCGGCCTTCCCTTCCAAGACGGGGATGACATGCACCCGGCAGCGAACATCGAAAAGATGGCCTCGGGACAGGCGCTTGACGACGATGACCGGAAACCCTGGCTCGAATCCATCGGCCGCTTCCTCGCAGACCAAGAAGGTGGCGCCATCGTTGGTTGCTCCGCGCTCAAGCATTCCTACCGCGAACTCATTCGCACCGCAGCGCCGGATACGGTCTTCGTGCACTTGCACGGCTCCTATGAGCTGCTCAAAGAGCGCATGAGCCAACGCTCCGGACACTTTATGCCTGTATCCCTGCTTGATTCGCAGTTCGAGACCTTGGAGGAACTGCGCCCAGAGGAAGCAGGAGTGATGCTCGATGTCAGCGCTACACCGGAGGAACTTGCCGCCGCGGCGGCCGAGTACTTGCGGGCTTAGCTGGTGCTTCCTGACTTAAGTCATGGGTGGATGAGCAACGCCACTCTTGCACTGCTACTTGGTGTTGTTCGGCGGTGGGGTGGGATTGTTCCCGCACTAAAATGGCCTAAGTCTGAAGGGCGTCCTGCAGAAGGCATCTGGCAAAAGGCATCTTTGGGTCTAAAAACGCCATCTGCGATAAGTAAATGGCGTTTTCAGCCGTGAAAACGCCTTAGGACTGATGCCTTTTGCCAGACGCCTCCAGCATGTCAATGAAGGCACGTAAATGTTGCACGTTGCGAGGGGAGCGAAGAAGGCATTCCGTTTCGCGAAGGCAGATACGTGCAGTGCACTTCGGAAACGGCCGTAGTGACCCGGCTTAGGCCATTGGCGGGTGAGCAACGTTTCTCTCGACACTGCTACCTGGTGGTTTTCGGCGGTGGGGTAGGATTGTTCCGCACTAAAATGGCCAAGTCAGGTTTCAGGGTTAGCTGGTGCTTTCGAGATCCTGCCGCTGCTTCAGCTGCGGCACTAGAGCGGCGCGGCAGCACCGTAGAAGATAAGGACAATGCCGAAGCCAATAGAGGAAATGAGTGCCTGGTTTACTGTCCACGTCCGCAGCGTGGTCGACACATCCATGCCCATGAGGCGGCCCACGAGCCAGAATCCCGAGTCATTGACGTGGCTGCCAAAGACCGAGCCAGCCGCGGTGGCAAGCGTAATGAGGACCAGTTGGATTTCGCTGAAGCCGCCAGCCTCGACGGCAGGCGCCATGAGCGCGGCGGCCGTGGTGAGGGCAACGGTGGCTGAGCCTTGCGCCAGGCGCAGGGCTACTGCGATGAGGTAGCAGGCCAAGATAACGGGGACGCCGAGGCCGGACATAGAATCCGCGAGGGCATCACCAATGCCGCTGGTACGCAGCACCCCGCCGAACATGCCTCCGGCACCGGTGATGAGGATGACGGAGCAAATTGGGCCGAGCGCAGACTCCATGGTCTTCTCAATGGCGCTTTTGCCTTCCCCGCGGCGCAGGCCCAGCACGGCCATCGCCGCAAGCGTGGTGATGATCAGCGCGATCGGGGTCTGGCCTAAGAAGATGAAGAAGCGCACCCAGGCGGCGGAAGGATCGACAACGCCAGCCGTGCCCAAGGTGGTCAACCCGGTATTGCCAAAGATGAGGACCATGGGGATGAGCAGGATGCTGATTACTGAAGCCGGGGAGGCCGGGCGATCCGGCAATTCGGCATCGCTGACCAGCGCACCGGTTATGGCCTCCTCAAGGCGGTAGGGGTACTTCTTGCCCAAGTGAAGCCCGAAACGGTAGCCGGAGAGATACCACGTGGGCAACGCGATGAGGAGGCCGAAGATAAGGATCAGACCGATGTTCGCGCTGAAGAACTCACCTGCTGCGACGGGGCCTGGGTGCGGTGGCACGAAGACGTGCATGACGGAGAAAGCACCGGCCGCAGGAATGCCATAGGCCAAGACTGGGCCGTCCAGGCGCCTGGCGACGGCAAAGATGACCGGCAGCATCACCATGAGGCCTGCATCGAAGAAGATGGGAAAGCCCATGATGAGGGAAGCCACGCCGAGTGCCAAAGGGGCCTTGGCCTCGCCGAAGAGTTTCACGAGGGCGTCGGCAAGCGTTTTGGCTCCGCCGGAGGTCTCTGCCAAGCGCCCGATCATGGCGCCGAGGCCCACCAACAAGGCTACGGAACCGAGAGTCGAACCGAAGCCGCTCGTCATGGTGGGAACCACGCCATCCAGCGGGATTCCGGCGGCCAAAGCGGTGAGCGCGGAAACCGTGACAAGGGTGACGAAGGCGTGCACCTTGAAGTGGATGACGAGGATGAGGATGACGGCGATGGCCGCCACCGCAATTCCTAACAGAGGTCCGGTGCCCAGCGTGGGCTCCCAAGTGTCCATGACATTCATGAATGTTGATTTTACGTGCGCGGTGCGTGGTGATCTAGAGCTCACGCGATGTAGTTGTGCGCGTGATTGACGGTGCTAGTCCACGCCGAGTGCCGGGCCCACCGTGGCCCAACTGATGGCTAGCTCCCGGCGGAAGAGCCCCCACGTGTGGCGCCCGGCCGGAAGCTCGTAGTAGTCAAGATCAACGCCAGCGGCGGTGGCACGCTTGGCGTAAAAGGAACTGCACCAGTAATCCAAGCGTTCGTTGAGTCCCAAGGCTGGGAGCGGTGAGTCCTCAATATCGACATCAAAGTCTGCCGGGCCGCCGCGGGAGACGATGACAAAGGTCTTCCGCCCCTTTTGGTGATCGAGGTTGAGAACCGGCGAATGCTGCGCCCACGCCGGATCCCACGGCGCGCCGAAAGAACGAGCTGGGTCCGTACCGTAGAAAGCCGCGCTTACCCATGCGAAGGACTGCGCGAGGATACCTGTGGTCGAAGGGCAGCCGGAGAAGGAACCAGCAACCTTGAACCGCGGATCAAAAGTGGCAAGCTCCAGCGCTGGGCCGCCCGAGTTGCTCACGCCCGCGATGCCGTCGCGGCCGTTGCCGTGAAACTCGGCGTCGATAAGCTGCGGGAGCTCCTTGGTCAGGTAGGTAGCCCACTTGTATTTTCCGTGGGTGTCATGGGGCTGCGACCAGTCGGACATCATCGAGCCATAAGCACCGCGGGGTGATACGACATTCACGTGCTTGTCGCGGAAGAATTCGGAAGCTCCGCCACCGTCCCACCACAGTGCGTCCTCGCCTCCGCCGGCGCCGCCCAGCAGGTAATAGGTCGGGCGAGGCTGAGTATTCTCTAATCCTCCCAGAGGAAGAATGATGTCGTTAGTGATAACGCGGTCCATGGCCGGTGAATAGGCCTTAAGCTCCCACACGTTGTCTTGGATATGCCGCAGCTCGCGCAGTTGTGCCGGTGCGGTGGTCGCGGGTGGGCGCGTAGCTTCTGGTGCGACCGTCGGGATTCTCACTTGCTGAAGTAACTTCCCCCAAGTAGCGAAGATATTATCGGCAAAGAGTACTGGAGCTAGTGGGCCCAGGGCTATGGGATCGAGGGCACTGGAGTGTTGATCGATGTTGGCGATATCGCTGCTCATCGCATCTGGCGCCTGTGCGTGCGCCGGGTGAGCGTGAGTGGGGGAAAGGATCAGCCCCACTGAAAGAAGGCCCGCTAGTGCGGTGCGAGAGAAATGCATTGGTTCACAATAGCCAACTAATTGTGTACCGCGAAATGCCGTCTGCGATATGAGAGCCTCGTGAAAGAGCCGCTGGGCACAAAGAAACCCCGACCGCGTATGGCGGTCGGGGTCCTCTCACTCTCTCACTGCCGGACTAAGCGCCGGCGGGCTGCACTCTCTGTGAAGCGGGCGTGGGGTGTTCCTTAGAACAGGCCCTCAGCCTTCTTGCCGGTGTCCTTGACGGTGATCTCGCGGGAGTCAACGTTCTGGTCGTTGTCGGTGGAGTTATCACCCTTCAGGCGGGAAATCTGGGTCACCTCGATGTAGTTCTTCAGGCGGCCTTCCTTGGTGTTGCCGTCGCCGAAGTCCAGGTTGGCAACGCGAGCGCTCTCGCCAGCGTTAATCGGGTTAGCCAGGGTGACCTCGAAGGAGCGGGTGGAGGTCTTCTCATCGAAGCCCAAGTCGCGGATGCGCGCACCGTTGGAGGAACGCGGGGTGATGAGGCGGTCAACGCCCTTCGGGCCCTCAGCGGTCTTGACGTCAACGCGGTACTGGACAGCCGGGAAGTCGCCGTAGTAGCGCTCGGTACCGACGTTCTCCAGGCGGAGAGCAACGGTGCCGGCGAAACCAGCGTGCTTAGCACCGGAGGTGGTCAGAACCGGCTTCAGGTCCAGCTTCTGCTTGGCCTCATCGGTCTTGCCGTTATCAAGGTCCTCCTGGACCTTCTTGTCGGCTTCCTCTTCCTTCTTACCCTCAGCCTCGGACACGGCCTTCTCCTCCGGAGCGACCTCGTTGTCCTTGATGA
>OJLW01000168.1_pt1 | contig 36875 bp, 35 predicted proteins | sample 1597021 | NCBI WGS metagenome assembly OJLW01 (sample SAMEA3904676, study PRJEB24821) | metagenome | biome: Builtin; feature: hospital; material: surface | place: USA | collected 2013-06-03
GAGATAGCGTAGCGTCTCGTGGGCTCGGAGATGTGTATAAGAGACAGGCTTGCGAAGGAGCGCGGCGAGGAACCGCCGAAGCCCTTCTCGCTTCTCGACGCCTCGCGCGCCGCACGTGAGCGTCGCCAGCGAGAGCGCGACGCGCGTGGCCAGGGCCCGAAGCACACAGGCAAGGGCTCCACCGCGTGGACCCCACCGCAGGGCGGGTCCCGTCCGACCTACGGCGGGCCGACCCCGCCGCCGGGCTGGACCTACCCGGGCGCAAACAACGCTCCCGCCGACGTTCCCGAGCGCAGCGAGCACCCGGGCATGCGCAACTACGCGCCCAAGCCGGAGCAGCCGCAGGAGCCTAAACAGCAGGAAAAGCCGGAGCAGCCGGAGCAGGAGCAGACCGAGGAAATCGGTTTCCGCCTGCCGGAAAACGAGCGCCCCACCGACTCCTACTACCGCCCATCCGAGGACACGACCCAGCAGATGCCGCGCCACCGTAAGGCTGACGAGGACACCAGCAACCCAGAGGACACCAACAATGACCAATAACTTCGACCACGCGCGCGCCGAGGCCGCGGTACGTGAGCTGCTCATCGCGGTAGGGGAGGACCCGGACCGCGAGGGCTTAAAGGAAACGCCCGCGCGCGTGGCCCGCGCCTACGAGGAAGTGTTCGCCGGGCTGCACACCGACCCCACGGAGGTGCTGGAGAAGACGTTCGCGGAGAACCACCAGGAGCTCGTGCTGGTCCACGACATCCCGATCTACTCCACCTGCGAGCACCACCTCGTGCCCTTCTACGGCAAGGCGCACGTGGGCTACATCCCGGGCAAGGACGGCAAGGTCACGGGCCTTTCCAAGCTGGCCCGCCTGGCGGATCTGTACGCGAAGCGGCCGCAGGTGCAGGAGCGGTTGACAGGCCAGGTGGCTGACGCGATCGTCGAGAAGCTGGGCGCTTCCGCGGTGATCGTGGTGGTCGAGTGCGAGCATCTGTGCATGGCGATGCGCGGCATCCGCAAGCCCGGCGCGATCACCACCACCTCGGCGGTGCGCGGCGGCTTTCAGAAGAACGCGGCCTCGCGCGCCGAGGTCTTGAGCCTGATCAGGAGGTAAGCAATGGTCAGCGTGGCAGAGCTGACGGCGCCCGGGCGGACCACCGTCATGGGCATTGTCAACGTCACGGAGGATTCTTTCTCGGACGGCGGGCGTTGGCTCGCCGCGGACGACGCGATCGCGCACGCCCACGAGCTGGTGCGCCTGGGCGCGGACATCATCGACGTCGGCGCCGAGTCCACTCGCCCGGGCGCGACCCGCGTGCCCGCGGAGGTGGAGGCCGCGCGTATCCGCCCGGGCGCGACCCGGGTGCCGGCGGAGGTGGAGGCCGCGCGTATCCGCCCGGTGATCGAGGCGCTGCACGCCGATGGCATCCGCACCTCCATTGACACGATGCGCGCCTCCACCGCAGCCGTCGCCGCAGAAGCCGGCGTGGACCTGATCAACGATGTGTCCGGCGGCCTCGCGGACGAGGACATGTACCGCGTGATGGCGGAGACGAAGCTGCCGGTGTGCCTGATGCACTGGCGCGCCGACGCCTTTGTCAACGCCTCCGGTGCCGCCGACCACGGCGGCGACGTGGTCCGCGACGTCCACGAGGTGCTTGCCCAGCTGGTCGACAACGCGCTTGCCGCCGGGGTGGCGCACGACCAGATCACGCTCGACCCGGGCCTGGGCTTTGCCAAGACGGCCGCGGACAACTGGGCGCTGCTTCACGCGTTGCCGGAGTTCATCGCCGGCGAGTTCCCCGTCCTGGTCGGCGCGAGCCGCAAGCGCTTCCTCACCGGGATCCGCGAGGACCGCGGACTTGCACACGGGCCGGTCGACGCCGATCCCGCCACCGCTGCGGTGACCGCACTGTCGGCGCACTACGGCGCGTGGTGCGTGCGCGTCCACGAGGTCGCGGTCTCCCGCGACGCAGTCGACGTCGCCGCGCGCTGGCGGCAGGGAGGCGTCAACTAATGGCCGACCGCATCGAACTTAAAGGCCTGGTCTGCTACGCCCACCACGGCGTGCTCCCGCACGAGACGGAGCACGGCCAGGCCTTCACCGTCGACATCACCTGCTGGGTCGATTTTGCCGAGGCCGCAGCTGGCGACGACCTGACCAAGACGATCAACTACGCGGAGCTCGCCCAGCTCGCCTACGACGTCGCCGCCGGCACCCCGCGCCAGCTCATCGAGACCGTAGCCACCGAGATCGCCGACACCGCCATGGAGCGCTTCATGCCGCTCCACGCCATCGAGGTCACGGTGCACAAGCCGCACGCCCCGATCCCGCTGGTCTTCGACGACGTTGCCGTCGTGTGCCGACGCAACCGCAAGCACAGGAGGTAGCATGCGCGCCGTCATCTCCGCCGGCTCCAACATGGAAGACTCCCGCGCCCACCTCGCGAGCGTCCGCGCGCACTTCGCCGACGTACTCGTCGCCGCAAGCTCGCTGTACGCCACCGCGCCCTGGGGCAAAACGGATCAGCCGGACTTTCTCAACCAGAGCCTGCTTATCGACGCCCCGCTTTCCCCCTCCCAACTCCTTCACCAATGCCAGGCGCTCGAGGCCGCCGCCAACCGCGTCCGCACCGAGCGGTGGGGCCCGCGCACCTTGGACGTGGACGTCGTTGACATCGAGGGATACACCTCAGACGATCCCGTGCTGACGGTGCCGCACCCGCGCGCCCACCTGCGCGCCTTCGTCCTGGCACCCTGGCTGGAGCTCGACCCGGACGCTACCCTGGGCGGCGAGCGCGTCGCCGACCTGCTCGCGGGCCTCGACGCTAAAGAGCGCGAAGGCGTGCGCAGGCTGGAGGACTAGATTCATGGCAGAACAACCGGGCAGCGGCATGCAGCGCACCTCCGTGGCTGCGCTCGTCGGGGTCGCCGGGTTTTGTGCTGCGGCGACGTTGATTTTGATGCGTCGGTTTTACGGCGCGGTGGCGTCGATAAGCATTCTTGTGCCCTCGAGCCTCTGGGTGCTGGCGCTGACCTGCGGCTACCTCGTGGTGGTGGTGAAGAAGCGGCGCGAGGACGGGCGCATCGGGCTGGATCGCTCCCAGCTCAACCCCATGATGGCCGCGAACTTCATGCTCTTCGGCAAGGCCAGCGCGTGGGGCGGCGCGATCGCCGGCGGGGCCTACCTCGGGCCGCTGGTGTACGTGCTGCCCCGGCTCGGGGTGCTTGCGGCGGCGGGCGACGACCTGCCCGCGCTTGCCAGCGGTGTGCTCGGTGGGCTTGCGCTCGCGGTGGCCGGGGTGCTGCTGGAGAAGGCGTGTGAGGTGTCGCCACCATCCAACGGGGAAGCGGTTAGCTAAGGTACTAACCATGACTGCCGAATCTTCGTCCAGAGACAACGGAAACATCTGGGTCATCGTGCCTTTCGCGCTCGCGATCGTGGGCACGGTGGTGATGCTCTTCACGAACTCGGCCAACGCGCTGAAAATCTCGCTCATCCTCGCGCTGTGGGCCGCCGCAGCCGGGCTAATCATCATCTTCAAAACCCGCCGCGACCGCGACGAAGCCACCCGCGCTTTGGAAGCCAGCGAGGCGCAGCACAAGGAAGAACTCGCCCGACTTGAGGCGCGCCCCGCGCCAGCCGCGCCTTCCGTGGACGAGGAACTCCTGCGCGAACTGCAGTCCGAGATCAAGGCGCTACGCAGCCAGCTGGAGGAGATGAGCGGGCAGGTCTTCGAGTACGAGCCCGCGGCCGTGCGCGCGGCGGCGCGGCGCATCCAGGAGATCGAGCAGGCAGGCGCGGCTTCCGAGCAGCCCGACACGTGGGCCAAGGAAACGGCCGCGCAGCCCAGCGAGGCGGTCCACCCGGTGGAGGAGCCAAAGCCGGAGCCGAAGACCGAACTGAAGAACGAGCCGAAGGGCCCCTCGACCTACGAAACCGCCAAGATCACGCGCGTGACCAGCGAGCACACCGCCGCAGGCTCCCGCCGGACCCGCCCGAGTGGCGCGCCCAGCAGCGACGCCGTCGCGGGCAAGATCGGGCAGATGCCGCAGCGCGAGCAGCCGAACCCGCTGTCCGCGCTGATTAGCGAGCGCGCGAAGGCGGAGGCGGAAAAGCCGGCGCAACAGGAGAAGCCCGCAGAGCCAGCAAAGCCAGCGCAGCCGGAGCCGGAGACACCGGAGCACGTCGGCCGTCACGAGCAGCCCGCGAAGGAGTCGACCGGCGGGCGCCGCCGCCGCGACGCCGGACGCGAGGGCACCCTGACTGTCGCCGAGCTGATCGCGCGCAGCAAGCGCTCATGACGCCGCGGCTGCTCGTCGGCAAGATTGGCCCAGCCACAGACCTGACCGCGGGCCTCGAGCGCGCAGGACACAGCGTGATCGCGCTCGACCCGGCTGATCCGGGGGCGATCGCGCACGTCGACCTCGTGCTCATCGACGCGGCCGACCCCGCCACCGTCCGCGCCTGGGCTAGCAGGTTCGCACCGCACGCGCGAGCCGAGCAGATGTTCATCCACACCGCGCTGCTTGGCGGGGCGCAGCTGCTTGATGAGGTGGAGACCGCCCGCGCGATCGTCATGTGCGCCCACCAGATCGCGCCCGCGACGTGGGTGACTTCGGCGGCCGACGAGATGGGGGAGGCCGTCGTCGCCATGCTGCTCGCCGAGGCCGGCGCGACCGCCGTGCCGGTTACGGATGCGGTGCGCCCGACCCTCGCCGCCGCCCAGGAGCTCCGCGCGCGCCAGCACGCCGTGCTTGCCGACGCCCACGCGCTCACCACCCAAGCCATCCCCAACCTCCCCGCGCCCGAAGGACACGAGGAAGCGGAGCCGCTCGGCGTCGACACCCTGGAGAAGCTTTACGCCGCGATCGAGGATCCGGGCGTACGCCGCCTGTTTGTCGACCTGCAACGGCGCACCGCCGAGCAGGCCGGGGACACCGCCGTGCAAGTATGGGCAATGGAAAAGTACGAAGGGAGACAATCCAGATGACGTTTGAACCGGGCAAGGCCACCGTAGTCACCGATGAGGCGCTCTTGGCCACCTACGGCCGCGCGTTCCGCAAGGTGGGCAAGTCGGTGGTGCTCGTTCCGCTGTCCACGGGGGTGCACGCCGGCCACATCGAGCTGATCCGCGCGGCGAAGTCGCTCCTGGGTGCCTACGTGTTCGTCAGCTTCGAGGGCGAGGAGGTCCCGGAGGTCTTCGCCGAGGAGAAGGTGGATGTGGTCTTCCACGGCACCCTGCCGACCGCGGCGCGGGTGTCCACGGGCGGGGAGTGCTTGGAGGACGCGGAGGGGGTGGAGCGTGGCGCCGCAAAGCATTTGGCCCTGTGTAACGCCACACACGCCACCGACCTCGTGCTGGGGGAGAAGGACTTCGAGCTGCTCGTGGCCACGCAGTTGGCGGTCTCGGCGCTGCGGATGGAGGTCAAGCTGCACAGCGTGCCCACGGTGCGCATGCCGGATGGCCTGGCGGTGAGCCTGCGCAACGAGCACGTGGCCCCGGAGCACCGCGAGGCGGCCCTTGCCCTGGGCGCCGCCCTGACCGCCGGGGCGCACGCCGCCGAGCACGGCGCCGAGACGGTGCTCGAGACCGCGCGCGGCGTGCTCGAAGCCGCCGGGGTCACGCCCGCCTACCTCGAGTTGCGCGACCTGGCCTTGCGCCCGGCACCGGCGACCGGGGATGCGCGCCTGCTCGCCGCGGTGGATCTGGGCGAGGTGCGCCTGATCGACAATGTGGGCGTGCCGCTTGGCGTTGGGTTCAAAAACATCGAGGCGTAGGCAGGCGCTACACTCTTGGGCATGTCTGTGTCCAACATCGCTGCACTGCTAAATCAGCGCTACGGCTTCGCCTTCACCGCCGAGCAGGTCCGCCAATCGGGCCGCACTGCCTCATCGACGCTGTTCACCGCGTCGAATGCGGAGGGCCAGGCCGTGGAGGTCGAGCTTTTCGACGCCGGCGCCACCGCCGACACCGACGCACTCGGCCGCGAGCTCAGCGAAGCCGAGCACCCCGGCACCTTCCAGCCGCGCGGTGCCGGCATCAGCGATGAGGGCCAGTTCTTCGTGCTGCGCGAGGCCCCTTCGGGCTCGACGCTGCGCTCGCTTATCGACGACAAACGCGCCGCCGGCACCACCTTCACCAACGCCGAAGCACGCGACCTGCTTTTGCCTGCCGCCGAGGCGATCGACGCCTACAACCGTGAGGGCCACCCGGAGTTTGTCTCGCGCTCCATCGACCCGGCGCAGCTTTTGGTGCAGCCGGCGTGGTCGTCCGTACCGGTGAAGATGGCGCTGGTGGGCCCGCTCGCAGGTGGCGGCGAGACCGATGCGGCCGCGACCATCGACGCTAACCGCGCCGCCTTCCGCGATCTCGTGTCCGAGATGACCGGCGAATCGACCGACGCCGAGCTGGCGCGCGAGTCCGGCTCCTGCGCCGGCTACCTCCTCGCCTTGGCCGGCGGGGCGGCCGCCGCGGTGGGCACCGATGGCTCGACGCCGGTCGCGCCGCGCCCGCAGGACGGCTATCGCAAGCCGCCCGAGCCCTACGCCTACGGCCCGACGGGGGAGTACACGCGCCCCGCCGTGGTTAAAGACAGGATGAACCCGTGGCCGTGGATCATCGCCGTGCTCGTCCTGCTGCTCATCGCGCTCGGCGCGTTCTGGTGGTGGTGGGACAACAACCGCGGCGAGGAGTGGACAGGCGCGGACGCCGAGATCGCCCAGGAATACCCGCAACTCGTCTCTGAGCGTGCTGGCGGCAAGGGCTGGGAGGACCTGGTGTGCGAGTCGGCCACCCCGGAGGCAGGCCAGGAGGGCAAGATCCGCTGCGCCAACGAGGACCTGGGTGTCTCCGTGTCGAAGTACGTGTCGCAAGACACGCGCGACGACGTGGTCCCGGGCCGCGATGAGGCGGTGATCCTGGGCAGCGGCGAGTGCATGATCGACTCCTACGAGGTGCCCGAGGCCTACCCGCCCGCGTTCGTGATGGTGCCGGAGAACAAAGAACAGTACCTCGTGGTGATCAACGGGCACGAGTCTGAGGACAAGCGCCTGGGACTGCCGCTGTGCGAGTAGCCCAAAACCCGGCGGTGCTCCTTGCCATCCTCGTGCTCAGCGCGATGATGATGATCTTCAACGAGACCACCGTCGCCGTTGCCCTGCCCGCAATCATGGCGGAGTTCGGCGTGAGCGCGGACGTGGCCCAGTGGTTGCTGACCGGCTTCCTTTTGACCATGGCCGTGGTGATCCCTACCTCGGGCTTCCTCATCGACCGGCTGACCACGCGCACGCTGTACTTCCTGTCGATGGCGCTCTTCCTCGCCGGCAGCGTGCTCGCCGCGCTTGCCCCGGTGTTTTGGGTGCTCATCGCCGCGCGCGTGATCCAGGCCGCGGGCACGGCGGTGATGATCCCGCTGCTGTTTACGGTCACGCTGAACGTGGTCTCGCCGCAGCGCCGCGGCACGGTGATGGGGCTCAACGCGGTGGTCATCTCGGTGGCGCCGGCGCTCGGTCCGACGCTCGCGGGCCTGGTGCTGAGCCGGTGGACCTGGCACCACATCTTCTGGGTGATGGTGCCGCTTCCTGCGCTGCTGCTCATCCTGGCCATTGTCGTCATGCCCAACGTGGGCGAAGTCCGCAAGACTCCACTCGACGCACTCTCCGTGCTCCTGTCGGTCTTCGCCTTCGGCGGGCTGGTCTACGGCCTGTCCACCTTCACACAACTGGTCACCGGCGACTCGGTGGCACCCGGGGTTGCAGTTGGTGTCGGCGTGGTCTTTACCGCCATCTTCGCCGCCCGCCAGCGCCGCCTGGCCAAGGTGGACAAGGCGCTGCTGAACCTGAACGCGCTGCGCTACCGCGATTTCACGCTCTCGCTCGTGGCGATCGTTGTGGTCTTCGGCTCCTTCCTCGGCACGGTCAACCTGCTGCCCATGTACCTGCAGGGCGCGCTGGGGCTGTCCACCGTGGTCACCGGCCTGATCCTGCTGCCCGGAGGGGTGGCGCAGGGGATTGCCTCCCCGATCGCGGGTCGCATTTTCGACGCCGTCGGCACCCGCCCCATCGCCATCCCCGGAGCGATCCTGCTGGCCGTCGCACAGGTGACGCTGTGGCTCACGCTTAGCGAGACCACCCCGCAGTGGCTCATCGTCGCCACCCTCATCCTCACCAATATCGCAATGGCCATGGTGATGACGCCGCTGATGACGGCCTCGCTTTCGGCTTTGCCGCAGCCTTTGTACTCGCACGGCTCCGCGATCCTCAACACGCTGCAGCAGCTGGGCGGCGCGGCCGGCACCGCGGTGTTCATTGGCATCATGTCGCTGGGCGTTGCGGGAGGAGCGAGCCAGGCCGAGGCCGCGCCGGTGAGCTTTGTGGCGGGTATCGTGGCGTCGATAATTGCCCTGGCGGCGGTGAGCTTTGTGGGCGGCAAACGCAAAACGGTGACCGTGGAGTCGAGTGCACCGCGCTGACCGACTACGATAGGCGGGCGTGACTACGCAAGATCTTTCAGAGCAGCAGCAGATCCGCCGCGAGAAGCGGCAGAAGTTCCTCGACGCCGGCGTCGACGCCTACCCCGTCAGCGTCGAGCGCACGACCTCCCTCAAGGACTTGCGGAGCAAGTACCAGGCCGTGCCCGAAGGCGAGGGCGACGGCGTAACTCAGCTCGAGCCGGGCCAGGAGACCCAGGACGTGGTGGCCGTGACCGGCCGCATCATGTTCCAGCGCAACACGGGCAAGCTGTGCTTCGCCACCCTGCAGGAGGGCGACGGGACCCAGCTGCAGGTCATGCTGTCGCTGGCCGAGGTGGGCGAGGACGCGCTCGCCGCCTGGAAGTCCGACACTGATCTGGGCGACATCGTCGCGGTCAAGGGCCGGGTCATCGCTTCTCGACGGGGCGAGCTCTCCGTCCAGGCCCAATCCTGGCAAATGGCCTCCAAGGCGCTGCGCCCGCTGCCGGTTGCCTTCGCGGAGATGAACGAGGAGCAGCGCGTCCGCCACCGCTACACCGACCTGATCATGCGCGAGCAGGCACGCGAGAACGCGATGACGCGCATCAAGGTCATCGCCGCGGTGCGCAAGTACCTCACCGGCGAGGACTTCGTGGAGATCGAGACGCCGATGCTGCAGACCCTGCACGGTGGCGCCGCAGCCCGCCCGTTCGTGACCCGCTCGAACGCGCTGGACATCGACCTGTACCTGCGCATCGCGCCGGAGCTCTACCTCAAGCGCGCCGTGGTTGGCGGGCTGGAGCGCGTCTTTGAGATCAACAAGAACTTCCGCAACGAGGGCGTGGACAAGTCGCACTCGCCGGAGTTCACCATGTTGGAGACCTACCAGGCGTGGGGCACCTACGCCGACGGCGCGAAGCTGATGGAGGGCCTGGTGAAGTTCTGCGCCCGCGAGGTCTTCGGCTCCGAGAAGGTCACGCTTGCCGACGGCACCGAGTACGACTTCTCCGGCGAATGGAAAGTCATGGAGATGTACCCCAGCCTCAACGAGGCGCTGGAGCGCAAGTTCCCGGGCCAGCCCGAGGTCACCATCGACTCCACGGTTGCAGAGCTCACCGCGATCGCCGAGCACATCGGCCTCGAGGTCCCCAAGGGCGAAGGCTGGGGCCACGGCAAGCTGGTCGAGGAGATCTGGGAGGAGCTGTGCGCCGACCAGCTCTACGAGCCGGTGTTCGTGACCAACTTCCCCGTCGAGACCTCCCCGCTGACCCGCGACCACCGCGACAAGCCGGGCGTGACTGAGAAGTGGGACCTCTACATCCGCGGCTTCGAGCTGGCCACCGGCTACTCCGAGCTCATCGACCCGGTCATCCAGCGCGCCCGCTTCGAGGACCAGGCGCGCCTCGCCGCCGACGGCGACGAGGAAGCCATGGTGCTGGACGAGGACTTCCTCGCCGCGATGGAGCAGGGCATGCCGCCGACCTCCGGCTGCGGCATGGGCGTGGACCGTCTGCTCATGGCGCTGACCGGCCTGGGCATCCGCGAGACCGTCCTGTTCCCGATGGTCAAGCCGGAGGCCTAGGTGACGCCGAGCGCGGGACGCACCGCGCTTCTGCCGCGGCGCGTGCCGCTGTGGCTGCTCGCCGCGGCCGCACTCATCGGCCTGATCCGTGTCGCGATCACGCTGCCGCTGGCCCGCTACGGCTCCGACTTCGTGCCGATCTGGGAGGCGGTGCAGCGTTACACCCAGGGCATCCCCGTCTACAACGAGGATTACTCCACCACCGACCCGCACTACCTCTACGGGCCGGGCGCGAACGTGGTGCTGGCCCCGCTCGCGATCTTTGGCACGTTTGAGGTTGGCCGGTGGGCGATGGTGGGGGCGAGTGTGGCGTCGATAAGCGGCGCGGTGTACTGGGCCGCGAGGATGCTCGCCCCGCACAGGGCGGTGCCGCTGACGCTGGCGACGATCGCGATTGCGTTTAACACGCCCGAGCCGGTCCAATCCACCGTGTACCTGACCAACATCAACGGTTTTCTGCTGCTGGTGATGGTCGCGTTCGTGCACGCGTGCCTGCGCGACTACCGCGGCTCGAAGGTCGTCGCGGCGCTGCTGTTCGCCTACGCGGTGACCATTAAGCCGCAGTTTGTGGTGCTCGCCGCCGTGCCCTTCCTGCTCGCGCAGTGGTGGGTGATCGTCGGTGCGGTCGCGGCGTACGCGGCGCTGTTCGGCATCGGCTGGGCGACCACGGTCAACCCGCATTGGTACCTCGAGAGACTCGTGCCGTACCTGTCGGAGACCCGCGACTACGACAACGGGGCCATCGGCGCGATGGGGCTGGGCACGGTCGGCACCTTCGTGGTCAGCGCGATCGTGCTCATCGGCGTATTCGCCGCGGTGGCGCTGCTGTTCCCGCAGCGCCACGAGCTCGGCGCGGTGTGGGCGTTTTGCACCCTCGGCGCGCTGTTTAGCGGCGTCTTCCTCGTCGGCGGCCTGCTGCAGGGCTACTACTCGATCTGGTTGATCCCGCTGGCGATGTCCGCGATCGACCTGCGCTCGCCCGCGCGCAACTGGGCCACCGGCATCGCGATCTGGACCACCACCGGCCTGTTCGCGCTGCCCGGCGAGCCGAGTTTGCTGGCCACCCTCGGATGGGGCGTGGTGCCCTTTGCCATCGCGGTGCACGCGGGCCTACGATGGAAAAAGACAACAGGGTTGTTACCCGCCTAAACAGAGCGGGGCAAGACCTGGGACGTTTTCGCGTCCCAGGTCTTTTTTCTTTGAAATAAGGAGCGAACTGATGGCAAAGACACAAGCGAGCCTGCAGGAGCAGGCCGCTGACATCCTCGCCGGAATCGGCGGGCGCGACAACATCGTGAGCATGTCCCACTGCGCGACGCGTTTGCGCTTCGAACTTGCCGACGCCTCGGCGGCCGACAAGGAACGCCTCGAAGCAAACCCCAAGGTGATGGGTGCGGTTCCGCAGGGCGGCAGCCACTACCAGGTCATCATCGGCGGCGATGTGGCCAACGTCTACAACGAGATCAAGGCCCTGCCCGAGATGCGTGGGGCGAAGCAGCTTAGCGACGCCGACGTCAAAGCCCAAAACCGCGCCAAGGCCAAGGGCAAGGTGCCGTGGCTGGACGCCTTCTTCGAGTACCTTTCCGATTCCTTCCGTCCGATCCTGGGCGTGCTGCTGGGTGCCTCGCTGGTCATCGCGGCCGCCGCGGTCATCGACGCACTCGGCCTGGTCGACTTCCGCGCCGAGGTCAAGACGCCGACCTGGCAGTTCGTCGACGCCATGTGGCGCTCCGTGTTCTACTTCCTGCCGGTGATGGTGGCCTACAACGCGGGTAAGAAGCTGCGCATCGACGGCTGGGTCCCTGCCGCGGTCATGTTCGCACTGTTTACCCCGGAGTTCACCGGGCTGGCGGAGCACCCGGACGCGATCGTGTCGCAAAATGCGCTGCTTGGCAGCGAGGTCGCGCGCGTGACCGTCTTCGGCGCACCGATGCTGCTTCCCGAGTACGGCGGCAACGTCTTTGTCCCGCTGATCATGGCTGCCATCGCGGCGCTGGTGTACAAGGGCTTCCAGAAGCTCATCCCGTCCGCGGTCCACATGGTGTTTGTCCCCTTCCTCACCCTTTTGGTGATGATCCCCTTTACCGCCCTGGTCATCGGACCGCTCGGCTACGCGCTCGGCGCGTGGATCGGCGTCGGCCTGGCGTGGCTCAACGGCAACGCGCCCTTCGTCTTTGCCATCCTGATCCCGATGCTCTACCCGTTCCTGGTGCCGCTGGGCCTGCACTGGCCGCTCAACGCCCTGATGCTGGTGAACATCCAAACACTTGGCTACGACTTCATCCAGGGCCCGATGGGCGCGTGGAACTTCGCCTGCTTCGGCGCGACCGCCGCTGTGTTCGCCATCTCGCTGCGTGACAAGGACCCGCTCATGCGCCAGACCGCCGGCTCCGCGCTGGCAGCCGGCCTGTTCGGCGGTATTTCCGAGCCTTCGCTCTACGGCATCCACCTGCGTTTCAAGCGCATCTACCCGCGCATGCTGGTGGGCTGCTTCGCCGGTGGCCTGACCATCGCGATCCTGGGCACCCCGTTCGGCGGCGTGCAGACCAGCGCGTTCGTGTTCACCTCGCTGCTGACGATCCCGGTCTTCAGCCCGGCGTGGGTCTACGTGATCGCGATCGCGGTGGCCTTCTTCACCGCGTTTACCATCATCTTCATCACGGACTACCGCACTCCGGAGGAGAAGGCGGAGGCGCTCGCGCGTCGCGCTGCCGCGGAAGAAGAGGCTCAGGCTGAGGCCGAGCCGGAGCCGGCAGCCGAGCCTGCGCCCGTGCCTGCCGCAGCGCCCGCTGCCACCAAGGAGGTGCTCGCCCCGCTCGCTGGTGCCTCGGTAGCCATGGACAAGCTTGCTGACGCCGCCTTCGCCTCCGGCGCCCTCGGCCACGCCGTGGGCATCACGCCGCAGGCCGATCGCGCGACCGTGGTCGCCCCGGTCGACGGCAAGGTCATCTCGGTGGCCAAGACAGGCCACGCCTACGGCATCAAGACCGCCGACGGCGTGGAGGTGCTGGTCCACATCGGCATCGACACCGTCAAGCTGAAGGGGGAGGGCTTTACCCCGGTCGCGGAGAAGAAGCAGCAGATCCGCGCCGGTGAGCCGCTGGCTGAGGTGGACTTCGCCTCGATCATCGACGCCGGCGTCGATCCGACCGTGATCACCACCGTGGTCAACTCCAAGACGCTTGCTGCCGTCGACGATCTGGCAGCTGACACGGTCGCGGAGGGCCAGCCGATCCTCGGCGTGACCAAGTAGCACTACGCTTAGAGGGCATGCAGGTCCTGCGCGTGTTCAATAACAATGTCGTGCTCGCCCGCCGCGGCGATGACCCAGTGGTGGTCACCGGCCGCGGCGTCGGCTTCCAAGCCAAGCAGGGCGAGCGCATCGACGAAGCCAAGGTCGCCCGCATCTTCGTCCCGCTCGACGGCCGCGACCCAGATCACGCCGGCGAAATGATCGCGGGCCTGCCCGCCGAAACCGTCGAACAGGTCGCCGCAGCGCTTGAGGAAGTCGGCGCGCACACGCGGCTGACCCTGGTCACCGCGATCGCCGACCACATCATCGGCGCCGCCGAGCGGGCCCGCCAGGGCACCACGATCGAATACCCGCTGCGCGCCGAGGTCACCCACCTCTACCCGGAGGAGGCGGCGCAGGGGGAACGCCTGCTGCACGCCCTCAACCGCAGGCTCGCTGAGCCACTGCCGCAGGAGGAAGCCATCGCGCTGACCCTCCACCTGGTCAACGCCGGGTTCAACACGGGAAACCTCGCGCACACCTACCAGATGACGGGCGTGATTCAGCAGATGTTGGACGTGATTGGGGTTGACGGGGCGTCGATAAGCACTGCCCGCTTCATCACGCACGCGCGCTACCTCTTCGTGCGGCTGGCGCGCGGGGCGCAGCTCGACCACGGCAACTCCCCGCTCACACGCGAGCTGCTGCGCGCATACCCGCAGGATATGGCGGTTGCGCGGAAGGTCGCGCACATCGTCGAGCTGCGCTTTGGGCAGTCGCTTACCGACGACGAACTGGCCTACCTCGGCCTCCACATCGCGCGCCTGCGGGAGGCTAGTGCGGGCGAGTAGTCTCGAGGGGAGAACGAGCGAAAGGAAACACATGACTGACCGCACTGTTCTTTACGGCATTGGCGTCTCCGCCGGCACGGCCTCGGGACCGGTCGCCGTGGTGACCGCGCCCGTGGGCATCGACGAGGCGGAACCCGCCGCGGCCGAAGGCGACGCCGAGCGCGTCGCGGGGGTGCTTGACGAGGTCGCGGCCTCGCTGACCGCGCGCGCCGAACACGCGAACTCCGAAACCTCCAAGCAGGTCCTCGAGGCCACCGCGACGCTGGCCACTGACCGGGGCCTGATCCGCGGGATCAACAAGGAGCTGAAGAAAGGCACCGGCGTCACCCGCGCCGTCAACGACGCAGTGGAGGTCTACGCCGGCAAGCTGCGCAAACTCGGCGGCTACATGGCCGAGCGCGTCACCGACCTCTACGACATCCGCGACCGCGCCATCGCGCGCCTGCGCGGCCTGCCCGAGCCCGGCGTGCCGCACCTCGACGTGCCGTCGATCCTGGTCGCCCACGACCTCGCGCCCGCGGAGACAGCGACGCTTGACCCGGAGATGGTGCTCGGCATCGTCACCGAGGGCGGCGGCGCGACCTCGCACACCGCCATCCTCGCCGCCCAGCTGGGCATCCCCGCGGCCGTGCAGGTCAAGGGCGTCCTCGGCGCGGTTGCCGACGCCCCGCCGCTCGCCCTCGACGGCGGCGTCGGCGAAGTCATCGTCGCCCCGGCCGACACCGACGTCGCCGAGCTGGAGGAACGCTCCCGCCGCCGCGCCGACGCGCTCGCCGGGTCCTCCGGCGAGGGCGCAACCCGCGACGGCTACAAGGTCAAGCTCTTGGCCAACATCGGCACCGCGGAAGACGCAGAGAAGGCGGCAAAGCTCGACCTGGAAGGCTCCGGACTCTTCCGCACCGAGTTCCTCTTCCTCGACCGCGATTCAGCGCCGACCGTGGAGGAGCAGACCGAAACCTACACGCGCGTGCTGCGCGCCTTCGGGAAGCGCCGCGTCGTCGTGCGCACCCTGGACGCGGGTGCCGATAAGCCGCTGAGCTTCGCCGACCTCGGCGAGGAAGAGAACCCGGCGCTCGGCCGCCGCGGCCTGCGCCTGTCCATGGAGCGCGAGGACCTGCTCGACGACCAGCTGCAGGCGCTCGCCAACGCGCACGCCAACGTGCCCGAGGCGGAGCTGTGGGTCATGGCGCCGATGGTCGCCACTGTCGAGGAAACGCAGTGGTTTTGCGACAAGGCACGCGGCTACGGGCTGCCCAAGGTGGGCATCATGGTCGAAACGCCGGCGGCCGCGATCCGCGCCGGGCACGTGCTCAGCATCGCCGACTTCGCCTCCATCGGTACCAACGACCTGTCGCAGTACACCATGGCGGCCGACCGCATGCAGGGCGAGCTTGCCGAGTTGCTCAGCCCGTGGCAGCCGCCGGTGCTCACCATGATCAAGGCCACCGGCAAGGGCGGGCACGCGACCGGCAAGTCCGTCGGCGTGTGTGGAGAGGCAGGTGGTGACCCGCTCATGGCGCTCGTACTCGTCGGCCTGGGCGTGACCTCGCTGTCGATGGCACCGTCGAAGGTCAACGCGGTTCGCGCCGCGCTGCGCCTGCACGACATGGATACTTGCCGCCAGATGGCCAACTTTGCTGTCGACGCCCCGACCGCCAAGGAGGCGCGCGAAAACGTCCTCAAGATCGCCGATCCGGTGCTTCGCGACCTGCTCTAGCGCCTTCAGGCATGCTTACCCGCGCGCCGGTTTTGCTGGCGCGCGGGCTTTTTGCGTAGATGTTAGTCGGGTGGTTTGCGGTTATCCGCTCGGGCCTTGTGGTCGGTGCCGGTGGCGGTCACATTCCCATAGGGTGAGACGTAGGTGATCTGCCCGTCGCGTCTTTCTGTATGCCCGCGGGTGCCGCGGGCGGCCTGCGAGTTGTGGTACTTACACAACCACCCCAGGTTGGATGGTGTGGTCTCGCCGCCGTGTTGGTGTTCGACCATGTGGTGGGCATCGCACTCAGAGGCGGGTGCGTTGCAGCCTTTCCAGGTGCAGGTGGTGGAATCTGCCAACATGACTTCTCGGTGCTTCGGGGTGGCGAACCGGGCGTGGTAGGCGTTGACTGGCCCGTCCATGACCCCGATGAGGATGATCGCCCCGATGTCTTCGAGCTGCATGCGCACAAACTCCTCACCGGAGACGATCACCCCGTTGTCGAAGTGGACCTTAACGTCGTTGCCTTCGCCGGCAATGATGCGCAGGTAGTCACCAAGGTCAAGGTTGGCGGTCACCCGCACCAGGTAGTCGGCTTTCGGGCACCCGCCGTTTAGCCAGCCGGTGACGTCGTTCTTGGCGGCGTCGAAGACGCCCTGGACGTCTGCCGCGGGCCCGGTAAGCCGCAGGGTGGCGTACCCATCCCCATGGTGGGTCACCCGTGCTTTCGGGGTGCGCGGTTCCGGTGCCTGCAGTTCGGCTTTGAGTTCTGCAGCAACCCGGCGGATACGCGCCAGGTCGCCGGCGGTGTTGCAAAGCGTGTCGATGTAGTGCCAGCGCTTCGTCACGTCTTTCAGCGCACGGGAGGAGCGCACGATGTAGGCCAGGGTGTCCAACCTATGCCCGTGCACGCGCGCGCCTTCTTGGGCGCGGGCCTGGTACTTCGTGTGCGAGGACGGCCCGCACAACACCGCAGCTGTGTCGCGCAGCTGCTTCGCGCGATCTGGTTGGATGCCGTGGGCCTGGATTTGGGCAAGCTCGAGTCCGGCCGCTGCGGCAACGAAGTCGTATCCGCAGCGGTCAACCAAAGCAAGTGCATCCAAATCTGTCATGCCACCGACGATAAACCACGCTCACCTGCCAAAACAAGCAAATGTGAGAATACACCCATTATTGGCCCGAAACGGAACCAACGACCCAAAACGAACGTCTAATAATGGTTTGGGGGAAATAAAAAAGACGCCCTGCTCGGGGGTGAGCGGGGCGTCGATAAGCGGGCGACTAGCGCGCGTCCTCGATCTCAATGGTCTGAGCGATTGCCTGCACGACACCGGCGACCTTCACGGCCTCCCAGACCTGCTCCTTGGTCAGGCCCTCCTCGCGGACGGTGTTGGCGTGCGCGACAGCGCAGTGTTCGCAGCCGTTAATGGTGGACACGGCGAGCGACCACAGCTCGAAGTCGACCTTCTCCACGCCCGGCTTGGAGATGATGTTCATGCGCAGGCCGAACTTGACCTGTGCGTAGTCGTCGCCGAGCCAGCCCTTGGCGCGGTAGGCAACGTTGTTCATCGCCATGACGGTGGCGGCGCCGAAGGCTGCGTCGATAGCCTCCTCGGAGAGGTGCTCCTTGGCCTCGTCGGTGATCTCGGAGATCACGGTTGCGTTGCGGGTCGCGGCCGCGGAGGCGACAAGCGTGCCCCACAGCTGCTGCTCGGAAAGCTCGGTGGAGCGGGTCAGGGAGCCGAGGTTGAGCTTCTGGTCCTTGGCGTACTCGGGAAGTGCGTTGCGCAGGTTATCAATAGACATACGTTTATCCTCTCGGTTGCTATAGGTGCGCCCCGCCGCTCCAGCGGTGCGGAGCGCGGGGCGGCACGGGAACTAAAGGTGAAGTACTACTTCAGGGACTCCTGGACCACGGCCATCTTGTCGATGTTCTTGGTCGGGTCGTTCTTCTGCCAGTCGCAGGCGCAGACCTCCTCGGACTGCAGTGCGTCGAGCACGCGCAGGACCTCGTCGACGTTGCGGCCGACTGCGTCCGGGGTGACGGAGACGAACTGGACGATGCCGTCCGGGTCGATGATGAAGGTCGCACGGTCTGCAACACCGTCAGCGTTCTCGACGCCGAGTGCGCGGATCAGGTCGTGGCGGATGTCCGAGAACATCGGGAACGGGATGTCCAGCAGATCCTCGTGGGTTGCACGCCAGTTGAAGTGGGAGAACTCGTTGTCAACGGAGCCACCGAGCACCTGGGTGTCGCGGTCCTCGAACTCCTCGTTCAGCTTGCCGAACGCAGCGATCTCGGTCGGGCAGACGAAGGTGAAGTCCTTCGGGTAGAAGAAGACGACCTTCCACTTGCCCTCGTACTTATCCAGGGATACCTGCTCGAAGTAGTCGTCCGGGGTGGAGGCGTTAGCGTCCTTGAGGTTGCCACCCTTCAGTGCGGTGAGGTTGAACTCGGGGAAGCGCTCTCCAACGGTCATGATCGGCATAGTGATTCCTCCATTTAAGAATATTGCCGGGTACGGATTTGCTGTGAGGCGGTTTTCGCCTTCGATCCCAAGTATGCCACAGCACACGTGATTAATCAACAGCAAAACTTATTGACGTACGGTACTCTTATAGGCATGAGCAATAAGGAATATAAACCCACGCTCGCACAGCTGCGCACCTTCGTCACTATTGCGGAGCACAAGCACTTCGGCACTGCGGCGAGCAAGCTACACATCTCGCAGCCCTCACTCTCGCAGGCGCTCGCGGCGCTGGAGAGCGGCCTCGACATCCAGCTCATCGAGCGCTCGACCCGCAAAGTCATCGTCACCCCAGCGGGCAAAGAGCTCCTCCCCTTTGCAAAGGCCACGCTGGAAGCGGCCGACGCCTTTGTCTCCCACGCCGAGGGCGCGCACGGCGCGCTACGCGGCCCACTGACCATCGGCGTCATCCCTACTGTTGCCCCCTACCTCTTGCCCGGCCTGCTCCCCCTCCTGAAACAGGAGTTTGCCGAGCTCCGCCCGCGCATCGTGGAGGAACAGACCGAGCACCTGCTCGCCCAGCTTCGCGACGGCCGCGTGGACATCGCCATCCTCGCGCTTCCCTCAGATGCTGCGGGACTGACCGAGGTGCCGCTCTACGACGAGGAGTTCGTCGTGGTCACCGGCGCCGACAGTCCGCACGCGGGCAACCGCAAGCTCTCGCTCGAAGCGCTTGGCGACCTTGAGCTGCTCTTGCTTGACGACGGCCACTGCCTCCGCGACCAAGTCATCGACCTATGCAAGCGCGCAGACGCTCGCAACGCCTCGGCGGCGCATTCGGATACGCGCGCCGCGTCGCTAACCACGGTAATCCAGCTGGTCATGGCCGGATTCGGCGCTACGCTCGTGCCGCTTTCCGCGGTGGCGACTGAGTGCGACCGGCCCGGGCTTGGGCTGGCCACTTTTGCCGAGGGAGCGGAGGCGCACCGTACGGTGGGGATAGCCTACCGCGCGTCGTCGACACGCGGCGAAGAGTTCGCGGCACTCGGAGAGATGATCGCGCACGTCTACGCTGCCGCCGTCGAAGACAGCACCGCCGTCCTAGCGAAGTAGCGCGGGCGACTAGACTGGTGCTTCATCTATGAAGGAATCTGCTGCAGCACACGAGGCGCCTGACTCTGCGCCGACGAAAGACGAGCTCTACCAGCGCCTCGACAAGGTCCCGCTGAGTGAGGAGCGCCGCTTCCGCCGCCGGCTCGCCAAGGCCAAGGCACCGCGGGCGCTGGCGGCGATTGGTGAGGATATTGGGAAGGCGCAGCGGGTCGTCGAGAAGCGAGATGCGCTTGTGCCCGCAATCGAATACCCCGAGCAGCTGCCGGTTTCCGCGCGGCGTGAAGACATCATGGAGCTCATCCGCGACAATCAGGTCGTAATCATCGCGGGCGAGACCGGCTCGGGCAAGACGACGCAGATCCCGAAGATGCTGCTCGAGCTCGGGCGGGGGCGTAGAGGCTTGATTGGGCACACGCAGCCGCGCCGTATTGCCGCGCGCAGCGTCGCCGAGCGTATCGCCGACGAGCTCGGGCAGAAGATTGGTGAGTCCGTCGGCTACGCCATCCGTTTCGATGACAAGGTCTCGGCGCACACGGCGGTCAAGCTCATGACCGACGGCATCCTGCTCGCCGAGATGCAGCGCGACCGCTTCCTCAATGCCTACGACACGATCATTATCGACGAGGCGCACGAGCGCTCACTCAACATCGACTTTCTGCTTGGCTACCTCAAGCGGCTGCTGCCGAAGCGCCCGGACCTAAAGGTCATCATCACCTCCGCGACGATCGACCCGGAGCGCTTCGCAGAGCATTTCAGCGATGCGAAGGGTGAGCCCGCGCCGATCATCGAGGTTTCCGGGCGCACCTACCCGGTGGAGATCCGCTACCGCCCATTGGTGGAGCAGGTCGGCGGCAAGGAAGTAGACATCGACATGATCGACGGCGTCGTCGACGCCTGCGCTGAGCTCATGCGGGAGGGAGGCGGCGACATCCTGTGCTTCTTCGCGTCTGAGCGCGACATCCGCGACTGTATGGAGGCGATTGAGAAGAAGCACTGGCGCGGGGTGGAGGTCACTCCCCTATTCGGCCGGCTGTCCAACGCAGAGCAGCACCGCGTGTTCTCTCCGCACTCCGGTCGTCGCATCGTGCTCGCGACCAATATTGCGGAGACCTCGCTGACCGTGCCCGGCATCCACTACGTGGTGGACACAGGCCTCGCGCGTATCTCGCGTTACTCCACGCGCACCAAGGTGCAGCGACTTCCCATCGAAGAGGTCTCGCAGGCAAGCGCCAACCAGCGCTCGGGCCGCTCGGGCCGCGTGGCCGACGGCGTCGCGATCCGCCTGTACTCGGAGGAGAACTTCGAGGCGCGGCCGGAGTTTACGGACCCGGAAATTCTGCGCACCAACCTCGCCAGCGTGATTCTGCAGATGATTTCGCTGCGCCTGGGCGACATCGCCGAGTTCCCCTTCATCCAGCCGCCGGACTACAAGGCGGTGCGCGACGGCCTGCTGCTGCTCCACGAGCTCGGCGCGATCACAGACAAGGAGCGCGGCGGCGCACCAGTGCTCACCGACATCGGGCGCGACCTCGCCCGCATCCCGGTCGACCCGCGCATGGCACGCATGCTCGTTGAAGCCAATACGCTGGGCGTGCTTGACGACGTCTCCGTGATCGTCGCCAGCATGACCATCCAAGACGTCCGCGAGCGACCCCTGGAGTACCAGGCCCAAGCCGACCAGGCGCACGCCCGCTTCAAGGACAAGACCTCGGACTTCCTGTCTGCGCTCAAGCTGTGGGACTACATCCACGACTCGCGCGACGAGCTCTCCGGCAACGCATTCCGCAAGCGCATGAAGCGCGAATTCCTGCACTACATGCGCATTCGCGAGTGGTACGACTTGGTGCGCCAGCTGCGCGAGGTGTCCAAGCAGCTCGGTTGGTCGATGCCCGCTCAGGTCGCCGGCGAGCGGGACGCGGACGCCATCCACAAGTCGCTCCTGACCGGCCTGCTGTCAAACATCGGCGCACGCGACGGCAACTCGAAGGAGTTCCAGGGCACCCGCGGCACCCGCTTCATGATCTTCCCAGGTTCAAGCCTGAGCAAGAAGCCGCCAGAGTTCCTCATGGCAGCCGAGCTTGTCGAAACATCACGACTCTGGGCGCGCGATGTGGCCAAGATCGAGCCGGAATGGGTCGAACACGCCGCGAAAGACCTGCTCAAGCACAGTTATTCGGAGCCGGTGTGGTCGCGGAAGCGCTCGTCGGCAATGGTGCACCAAAAGTCCATGCTCTACGGCGTGGCCATCGTGCGCGACCGGCTCGTGCCCTACCACCGCGTCGACCCAGAGGCGGCGCGCGCGATGTTTATCCGCCACGCCCTGCTCGCCGGCGAGTGGAACCGCCACCACCGTTTCATCGAGCACAACGACGCGCTGCTTCACGAGGCCGCGCACGTCGAGGACAAGGTGCGCCGCCGCGGGCTCGTGGTTGACGAGGACACACTCTTCGACTTCTACGACGCGAAATTGCCCGAGGGTGTCACGACCGCCCGCCACTTCGATTCCTGGTGGAAGAAGCAGCGGCGCAAAGACGAGCACTTTTTGGACTTCGACCCGGACGCGCTGCTTGACGACGCGGGCACCGACACCTCCGCAGCCGCCTTCCCCGAAACGCTGCGCAGCGGCTCCATCGACTACGCCCTGCGCTACAAGTTCGAGCCTGGCGACCCCTTCGACGGCGTCACCGTGGAAGTCCCCGTCCCACTGCTCGCCGGCTTTGACCCGGTCGGCTTCGACTGGCTCGTGCCGGGCCTGCGCGAGGAGCTGCTCACCGAACTGATCCGCACGCTGCCGAAGGGCATCCGCACCACGGTGGTGCCCGCCCCCGACTTCGCCCAACGCGCGCTGCCCCTGTTGGAAACGCAGGAGCCCGCGCTTGTCGACGCCTTCGCCACCGCCCTGCAACGCCTCGGTGCAAGCGGCGTCAACGGCTCTGACTTCAACCCGAATCGGCTACCAGCGCACCTGCGGGTCACCTTCGCCGCGATCGATCGCCGTGGCGACATCATCGACCACGACAAAGATGTCGAGGCGCTCAAGCGCAGGCAAGCGGGCAAGATCTCGTCGTCGGTGTCCAAGGCGGGGCGCGCCTCCGAGTCGAAGGCAGTGCAAGCTTGGACCGCCGACTCGCTTGGCGAAGTTCCCGAGACGGTGCCAACCACCATCGACGGCAACGAGGTCGACGCCTACCCCGCCCTCGAGGCGACACGGGAAGGTGTGCGCGTAAAGGTCTTCCCCACCAAGGCCGCGGCCGATGCCTCAATGATGACGGCGACGCTCACCATGCTTCTGCGCAAAATCTCTGTCTCCCCGCAGCAAATGACGAAGGGCTTGCCGCTGCGTCAGAAGGTCGCCGTCGACCAGTACCCGCACGGCGGTGCCGCGGGCTTGGTCGAGGACGCCCGCGTCGCTTCCATCCGAGATCTGCTGATCAAGCACGGCGGGCCGGTGCGCACGCCGGAGGACTTCGACGCACTCGTCGCACGTATCAAGCCGGAGGTGCCGGGTGCGGTGCGCCGCATGGTGGTAGGTGTGGCACCCGGCTTGGTGGCGTACGCCAACATGGCCAGCGAGCTGTCCCAGTGGGAGGGCCCAGCCATCGATGACATGAAGTCGCAGCTGGCGTTCTACCTCCCGAAGAACGCACTGACGATCCACGGGTTGGTCAACCTCCAGCACTTGCCGCGCTACATCGAGGCCATGCGCCTGCGGTTGGAGGACATGCGGATGGACCCGGACCGCGATGCGGACCGCCAGGAGGTCATCGACACCGCAAAGGCCTATCTGGAGGCGAAGCGCAAGACGCTACCAGCGGGCCGGGAGAAAACACGCGCGTACAAGGACGTGCTGTGGCGCATCGAGGAGCTGCGCGTGAGTATTTTTGCGCAGCGGCTCGGCACACCGAAGCCGGTCAGCGCCCGCCGGATCGAGAAGATGGTGGACAAATTGCGCTAGGTGCCTAGAAGTCGTCCTTGTCGCGGCGGCGCATCAGCCGGATTTCAGATTCGAAGTCGTCGGCGCTCTCGAAGGACTTATATACCGACGCGAAGCGCAGGTACGCCACCTCATCGAGCGCGCGCAGCGGCTCAAGGACGGCCAGACCGATCTCGTTGGCGGGCACCTGTGAGCTGCCGTGCGAGCGCACGGTTTCTTCTACCTGCTGCGCGAGCCGTTTGAGCGCGTCGTCGGACACGTCTCGGCCCTGGCACGCCCTGCGCACGCCGACGATGAGCTTGTCGCGGTCGAAGGGTTCGCTCACGCCGTTTCTCTTCACCACTGTCAGGACCGCCTTCTCCACCGTGGTGAAGCGGCCGCCGCACTCGGTGCACTCGCGGCGGCGCCGGATTGCGGCACCAGCGTCAATCATGCGCGAGTCGGTCACCCGCGAGTGTTCGTGGTGGCAGAACGGGCAGTACATCGCGGTCTCCTCCGGCAGCTCGGCTTCTTACCTTCTTGCTTGCCTACGCTACTCGGTGCCGCGGTCAGAGAGACAGTGCAGCCTAATGCTGTGCGTAGAAGGCGAACTCCGCCTCGGTGGGCAAGGTGTTCCCTGACTGCTCCGGCGAGAACACCCCGCCAAGTGCAGATCCCAGGATCAGCGCGATCCCCAGCCCGATTCCCACCAATACGCTTTCACGCTTTTCGCGGCGGGATTCGAATTGAGATTTCTCGGCTTTCACAATAGCGGGTGCTTGCTTTCTCTCTTGCGGATCCAAGGGTGTCGAAACATTGAGCGTTCGAACAGGGCGAGCCTCTCGTGCAGGGAGCTCCCTTTCCATAAGGTCCCATTCCGCGACAGGATATCCACGGTACCCACGTGCCTTCGCGCTCGTCGCAGCGGAATACGTACGATTGTGCATGATGGTCATTGTTGTGCTCCTTTGTGCGTTTTCTTCATTCTAAAAACCCGACGAACATTATCGAACGGCCTCGCGCCCATATGTTCGACATTAGGTTACGTGTTCGATTTATAGCACCCCAACACAACGCTGTCTACACCACTAAGAAAAAGTCGAACACCCTTGCCCTGTCTGGTAGGTTAAAGAGTGCGCTATACGCGCCACCAATTCCACAATTAAGGAGCACCCATGGCACGCAAGAAACCCGAGACCAAGAACTTAGACATGAGCGTTTTGTCTGATCGCCAGCGCAGAATTCTGGAGGTAATCCAGGATGCGGTGGTGCTGCGCGGATACCCGCCGAGCATTCGCGAGATCGGAGACGCGGCAGGGCTGCAGTCCACATCTTCTGTGGCATACCAGCTCAAGGAGCTGGAGAAGAAGGGCTTCCTGCGTCGGGACCCGAACAAACCGCGTGCGGTTGATCTTCGCCACCTCCCCAATGCAAAGCAACGCCAGAAGACCCCGGCCGCGGAGGCCCCGGAAGACGCTTCGAACGCCCGTTACGTTCCGGTTGTCGGCCAGATTGCCGCTGGCTCCCCGATCCTCGCCGAGGAGAATGTGACGAGCTACTACCCGCTACCCGAGGAGCTTTTGGGCGACGGCGACTTGTTCATGCTGCAGGTTGTTGGCGAGTCGATGCGGGATGCAGGCATCCTGCCCGGCGACTGGGTTGTCGTGCGCTCTCAACCGGTGGCAGAGGAGGGCGAATTCGTTGCCGCACTGCTTGACGGCGAGGCAACGGTAAAGGAGTTCCACAAGGACTCCACCGGCGTGTGGCTTTTGCCACACAATGACGCCTACTCGCCTATCGACGGCACGCATGCCGAGATCATGGGCCGCGTCGTCTCCGTCTTCCGCACTCTCTAGATCACCCCTCATGCGGGGGCGGCATGCCGCACAAGGTGTGGCTTTTGCCGCCCCCAAAGCGGGGGAAACGGAAGCAAAAGGGTGTAACCGGGCACTGGTTTTTGCAACAATACGGTCAACGTGTTGGTTTTTGCTTAGTGTGTCAAAGGAGCCGAAGGAGCGCCGTGTACGCAGAAGAACGTCGGCGGCAGATCGCCTCGCTTACTGCAGTTGAGGGACGGGTCAACGTCACAGAACTCGCTGGGAAATTCGGGGTAACCGCGGAAACGATCCGCCGCGACCTGGCCGTGCTGGACACCGAGGGACTGGTTCACCGCGTGCACGGCGGTGCCGTGGCCAGCCAATCGTTCCTCACCACAGAGTTCCCGCTCGACGCCCGCTACCGGACCGCCTCCGCTGCAAAACTCGCCATCGCACGCGCCGCGCTGAATTTCGTGCCAGACAAGCCCGGCGGCTCGATCTTTTTGGATTCCGGCACCACAATCAACGGACTCGCCTCGCTCATGGCGAAGCACCCGCCAGCGCGCGAGTGCCACATCGTGACAAACTCGCTGCCCACCGCGCTTGACCTCTCGAGCGCCGACGTGCAGGACGTGCAGCTGCTCGGAGGCAACGTTCGCGCGATCACCCAGGCTGTCGTCGGCGATATCGCGCTGCGATCGCTCGCCATCCTGCGCGCTGACGTGGCATTCATCGGCACGAACGCACTCACCATCGACCACGGGCTTTCTACCGCAGACGCGCAGGAGGCGGCGGTCAAGCAGGCCATGGTGACCAACGCTCGCAAGGTAGTGGTGATGTGCGATTCCTCCAAGCTGGGCAACGACTACCTGGTTAGCTTCGGCTCGATCGACGATATCGACGTGCTCATCACGGACTCCGACGCGCCGACCTCCTTTGTCGAAGAGATCGAGCGCAACGGGGTGCAAGTCATCCTCACCAAGGAAGAGGAATAGCACACTCACAAATGTGGGTTTGTGCCCGTTTTCTTGAATGTTCCCACACGATCGGGCATAATTGGGTGTAGCACGTGGTGCTCACACGACCGCATTGTCGCTGTTCAAGGGCACTTGAAGTGCACTGCCCGCGGGGTGTGACATGCCGGGGGTAGGAAACACCGGACATCGACAGTACGGAGTACGCCGTGATCATCACGTTGACACCAAACCCCAGTATTGACGCCACCCTGTCCGTCGACCAGGTCGTCCGCGGCGAAGTCGTCCGCGCACACGCTGTCAGCCGCGAAGCCGGCGGCAAAGGCATCAACGTCTCCCACGCCATCGCCAAGGCAGGCGGGGAAACGCTCGCGCTCGCGCCATGCAGTGAGAATGATCCATTCCTGCAGGCAGTAGGCCGGATCAATGTGCCGTTTGTGCCGATCGCGGTCGACGGTTTCGTGCGCACGAACACCGCGCTGACGGAAGCCGACGGCACGACCACCAAGATCAACGAGCTTGGCCCGGAGTTGTCCGGGGGGCGACGGGTGGACGTCGAGAAGCAATTGGCTGAGCACGCGCACAAGGCCGACGCCGCGGTGCTCGCCGGCTCCCTGCCTCCCGGCGCACCGCTCGATTGGTACGCCGATCTCACTGCTCAGCTGCGCGACACTGTGCCACTGATCGCGGTGGACACCTCCGACGCGCCGTTGCGCGCGCTCGGTGAGCGCCTCGAGAGCGCCGCGCCGACCATCATGAAGCCGAATGCTTTCGAGCTCGCGCAGCTTACCGACGGCGACGGGCGCGCACTCGAAGCCGACGCCGCCCGCGGCAACTACGACTCGATTCTGCGCGCAGCCCGCGAACTTGTCGACCGCGGCGTGGCCGAAGTGCTGGTCACCTTAGGCGGCGCGGGCGCGTGCCTCGTCACAGCAGACGGTGCCTGGGCCGCAGCAGCGCCGAAGGTGACTGTGCGCTCGACGGTCGGCGCGGGCGACAGCTCGTTGGCCGGCTACGTCATGGCGCGCGTGGCAGACAAGTCTTTCGCCGAGTGCCTGCAGCAGGCCGTCGCCTACGGGTCTGCGGCCGCTTCCCTGCCCGGCACCGGTATTCCCTCCCCGGCGGATGTTGATTGCGCGCGCGTTGAGGTCGTCGCGCTCGATACCCCCGCCTCATCCCCTCGCGTGTAAGTGGAAGGACACACTATGAACGCACCACTGATTACGCCTGACCTGGTCAGGCTTGATGTTGATTTCGGTGGCCAGCCGAGTGAGGTCATTGGGCACCTCGCCGAGCTGATGGCCGCCGCCGGGCGCGCAACTGACGCCGCGGAGGTCGCGGCTGCGGCGACCGCTCGTGAAGAAAAGGCCGGCACCGGCGTCAACGGCCGGGTTGCCATTCCGCACTGCCGCGTCGCTGCGGTCAACGAGCCGACGCTCGCGTTTGCCCGCCTATCCGCGCCCGTGGACTTCTCTGGCCCCGACGGCGACGCCGAGCTGGTCTTCCTTATTGGCGCCCCGGAGTCCGGCGGCAAGGCACACCTGAAGATTCTGTCGAAGCTCGCCCGCGCGCTCGTCCGGGGCGATTTCGTGGAGACGTTGCGCGCAGCCACGACGGAGCAAGAGATTGTCGACGCCGTGCTTGAGGTGGTCAACGCCGAGCCGAAGAAAAAGAAGGCGACCCCTGCTGCGCCAGCGGCAAGTGCCGAGAAGAAGCCCGAGGTTATCCGGATTGCGGCAGTGACCTCGTGTGCCACCGGTATCGCGCACACCTACATGGCTGCCGACGCACTCACCCAGGCCGCGCAGAAGCGCGACAACGTCGAGCTCATCGTCGAGCCCCAGGGCTCCTCGGGCGGCGACCCGCTTGAGCAGTCCTTCATCGACAGCGCCGACGCGGTCATCTTCGCCCACGACGTCGCCGTCCGCGACAAGGGTCGTTTCTCGGGCAAGCCGGTCGTCGACACCCCCGTCAAACGCGGGGTGAACAGCCCGGACGCGCTCATCGACGAGGCCATCGCCGCCGCGAAGGACCCCAACGCCAAGCGCGTCGAGGCCACCTCCGAATCGGCTGGCGAGGACTCCGCCGCCGCCAGCGACGGCCAGCCCTGGCCGAAGCGCCTGCAGCAGGCGATCATGACCGGCGTGTCCTACATGGTCCCGTTCGTCGCCGCCGGCGGCCTCCTGCTCGCACTCGGCTTCCTCGTCGGCGGCTACGACATGGCCAACGCCTGGGAGGCGCTCGTGCTCCAGCACTCGCCCACCAACTTGCCGGGCCATGAAGTGCTTGTCGACGGCACCGCCATGACCTTCGAACGCTCCGGTTGGGCGCTCTACCTCGGTGCCGTGCTCTTCGCCACCGGGCAGATGGGCATGAGCTTCGTCGTTGCCGCGCTCTCCGGCTACATCGGTTACGGCCTGGCTGGCCGCCCCGGTATCGCCCCGGGCTTCATCGGTGGCGCAATCTCCGTCATGGTCGGCGCGGGGTTCATCGGTGGCTTGGTCACCGGTCTGCTCGCCGGTGTCATTGCCTACTGGATTCAGACCTGGCGCGTGCCTCGCTGGCTGGGCTCGCTTATGCCGGTGGTGATCATCCCACTGTTGACCTCACTGGTCGTGGGCTTGATCATGTTCCTCCTGCTCGGTCGCCCGCTCGAGTCGCTCATGCTGGGCTTAACCGATTGGCTGGAGTCCATGAGCGGCTCTTCGGCGATCCTGCTGGGCATCATCATCGGCCTGATGATGTGCTTCGACCTGGGTGGCCCCGTCAACAAGGCCGCGTACCTCTTCGGTACCGCCGGTCTGTCGGCTGGCACGGATGCAAGCTTCGAGATCATGGCCGCCGTCATGATCGCCGGCATGGTCCCGCCGATCGCGCTGTCCATTGCCACCTTCCTGCGCAAGCAGCTGTTCACCCCGGCTGAGCAGGAAAACGGCAAGTCTGCGTGGCTGCTCGGCCTATCGTTTGTCTCCGAAGGCGCGATCCCCTTTGCCGCGGCTGACCCCTTCCGTGTCATCCCGGCGATGATGCTCGGCGGCGCAACCGCAGGTGCGGTCTCCATAGGCCTGGGCGTTGGGTGCCAGGCACCGCACGGCGGTATCTTCGTCATCTTCGCCTACGAGCCGTGGTGGGGCATGTTCATCGCCCTGGCTGCGGGCGTGGCGGTAGCCACCATGGCCGTGATTGCCATCAAGCAGTTCTGGCCGAACGAAGAAATTCAGAAGGCCGCCGCGGCAACGGTGGCGGCCTAAGCACACGCGCGCCTAGACTGGCACGTAACACCAAAAGAAAGGATTCTCACTATGGCTTCTAAGACTGTCAAGGTCGGCTCCACGGTTGGGCTGCACGCCCGCCCCGCAACCATCATCGCCGATGCGGCCGGCGAGTTCGACGACGAGATCATCCTCACCCTCGTCGGTGGCGACGAGGACGATGAGACGGATGCCGCGTCCTCGCTGATGATTATGGCGATGGGCGCAGAGTTCGGCGACGAGGTCACCGTCGAGTCCGAAAACGCAGCCGCGGTAGACAAGATCGCCGCGCTGATCGAGCAGAACCTCGACGAGGAGTAAAAGCCTTCGCTTAAAAGCACGCTTCAAGCCCCCGGCACCGTGATCTTGGTGCCGGGGGCTTGAAGCGTTGGGACCTAGCGGTACTGCCCCTCCCCGATCGTCTCGTACGCCCACCGCATGAGCGGGTAGAGCACGATGATGCCAACGGAACCAATCGCGATGCCCTCCAGAGTGACCTGGCCAACCGTAAAGGACAGGTTGCCGATACCCACGATGAGCGCCACTGCGGCCGCAGTGAGGTTAACCGGGTTTGTGAAGTCGACCTGGTTGTCTTGCCAGATGCGCACGCCCAGCATGCCGATGAGGCCGTAGAGCACCAGGCACGCCCCGCCGAGCACGCCCGCGGGGATGGTGAAGATCACTGCGCCAAACTTCGGGACAAAGGCCAGTGCGATAGCGAACAACGAGGCGACCCAATAGGCAGCAGTCGAGTAGACCTTGGTCGCGGCCATGACGCCGATATTCTCGGCGTACGTGGTCGTGCCGGAGCCGCCGAAGGTACCGGCAAGGGTGGTGGCGATGCCGTCGCCAATCAGCGCCTTGCCCTGCAGCGGGTCGAGATCGCGGTGCGTCATCTCGGAGACGGCTTTGACGTGGCCGACGTTTTCCGCGATCAGCACCACCAATACCGGCAGCGTGACCAGGATGGCGGAGAGGTGGAATTCGGGGCTGTGGAACTCCGGCAGGCCGACCCAGGGGGCCGCGCCGATGGTGGAAAGCGCGTCGTCGGAAAGCCCGCCCGTCGCGGCGGCAAAGGCCCAGCCGACCACGACGCCGATGAGGATGCTCAGGCGCGAGGCCATGCCGCGCGTGGCGACGGTGACCAGCACGATCGTGGCCAGGGTGACGCCCGCGACCGCCGGTTGGGTCTCCACGTTGCTCACCGCGGTAGGCGCGAGGTTGAAGCCGATGAGCGCCACGATCGCGCCCGTGACGGCCGGGGGCATCACCGCGTCGATGACGCGCTTGCCGGCCACATGCACCACCACGCCGACCAGGATGAGCAGCACACCCGTGACGAGCACGCCGCCCAGCTGCGCGCCGATGCCGTACTGCTGTGAGGCGGAAAGCGGAGCGATGAAGGCGAACGACGAGCCCAGGTAGCTGGGCAGCCGATTGCGGGTGATCAGGAGGAAGATGATCGTGCCGAGCCCGGAAAACAGCAGCGTCGTGTTGACAGGGAACCCGGTCAGCGTCGGCACGAGCAGTGTTGCGCCGAACATGGCGACGACGTGCTGCATGCCGATACCGACGGTCCGCGACCAGCTCAAACGTTCATCGGGTGCGACGACGGCACCGGGTTTCACGGTGCGGCCGTCGCCATGGAGGGACCAACCAAGTGTCTGTTTCACACCTGGGAGTCTAAGGCGCGCACCCAGGTGTCACCCAATTCCGCGCGGGGCTACTTTGCGACGACGAACTCGGCGTACTGCTCGGCGAGCACGTGCGGCAGGCGGACGTCGATACGCGTGCCGTCTTCCTCATACGCCTCGCTGCGCACGGTGCCGGCCTCGTGGATGTGGGAGACGACATCGCCGCGCGTGTAGGGCACGAGCATCTCCACGTGCGCGTCAAGCGTGTTGAGGAACTGCTCGACCTTGCCCTCGAGTTCGGGGATGCCCTCGCCGGTCAGCGCGGAGACGAAGACAACGTCGCGGCCAGACTTGTCGAAAGCGTGGCGCAGCTCGGCGAGGACGAGCGGGTCGGCCTGGTCGATCTTGTTGACCACCACGATCTCTGGCGGGATCTCCTCGCCGGAATCGCGCGTGATCTCCGCGAGCACCTCGTTGACCGCCTCGATCTGCTTCAGCGGGAAGGGGTCGGAGCCATCCACCACGTGCAGCACCAGGTCGGCGTTGGTGACCTCCTCCAGGGTGGACTTGAACGCCTCGACCAGCTGTGTTGGCAGGTGGCGGACGAAACCGACGGTGTCGGTGAGGACGACCGTGCGGCCGTCGGCAAGCTGGGCGCGCCGCGTGGCGGGGTCGAGGGTGGCAAAGAGCGCATCCTCGACGAGCACACCCGCGTCCGTCATCGCGTTGATCAGCGAGGACTTGCCCGCGTTGGTGTAGCCCGCGATGGCGAGCTGCGGCGTGGTCGAGCGATTACGGCGGGCCCGCTTAACCTCGCGCACCGTCTTCATACCCTTGAGCTCGTGGCGTAGGCGCGCCATGTCCGCGCGCAGCCTGCGGCGATCCGCCTCAATCCTGGTCTCACCGGGGCCGCGCAGGCCCACGCCGCCGTTGGAGCCGGCACGGCCACCGGCCTGGCGCGACAGGTTGCCGCCCCAACCGCGGGTACGCGAGAACAGGTACTCCATCTGCGCCAGCGACACCTGTGCCTTACCCTCGTTGCTCTTCGCGTGCTGGGCGAAGATGTCCAGGATGAGCATGGTGCGGTCAATCACCTTGACGCGCAGTGCCTCCTCCAGCGCCACAATCTGGGAGGGGGAAAGCTCGCCGTCGAAGACAACGGTGTCCGCCCCGGAGGCCTCGACGACGTCGCGCAGCTCGGAAACCTTGCCCGCGCCGATGTAGGTGCCGGGGTCGGGCTTGTCGCGTTTTTGGTAGAGCATGTCGATGACTTCCGCCCCGGCGGTCTCGGTCAAAGCCTCCAGCTCGCGCATGTTTGCTTCCATCTCCGCGGTGGTGCCCTCCAGCCACGCGCCGACCAGGATGACCTGCTCGAGGCGCAGCTTGCGGTACTCAACCTCGTAGGCTTCTTCGGCCTCGTCGGTGCGGATCTCGGTGCGCTGGCCCACGCGCCGCAGCGCGTTGCGCGCCTCCAGGTCGAGGGAGCCTGTGGTTGGTTCGCCCGAACCTTCTCGTGGCGGCTGGGGCGCGTTGTGGCGAAAAGCTTCCGCCAGCAGCGCGTCGTGCGCAGCTTCCTGTGGGTCGTGCTCGGGATGGGTATTTACAGTTGAGGTCATTGAGTCCTTTGTTCTCACCAGCATGCTTTCTCGCTATCTTACGTGCTTTGTCCAGCCGCCGGGTGCTTCCTATCTCGCTTCGCGTTTCCGCCCTGCCGCCGCCACGGACTAGGCTGTGGCCTATGATCGAATCTTTAGACACGCACTCTGACACGCACGCTGATCTGGCCGCCATCGGCCTTGGCTTTGCCAAGTGGCAGGACGCAGTCGAGCGGGCTATCGCCACCGAGCATCTTGCGGTCACCGGTGAGGTCCGCGGCGGGCAGCTGATCCAGTACAGCGATCCGTCCGGCGCGCAGCTCAACATTCTTGCGGTGGAGCCTTTCGCCACCTTCGCTGGCTTTGACTCGGTCACGCGCGGGTACGCGCACATCACGCCGCTTAACGACGTGGTGTCTTTGGCCGATATCGTCGATCCGCACGGTAACACCATTACCTCGGTCACCGTCAACTTGGCGCAGGGCCCGCTCGTTGTGGAAGAGGCGACCCTGCAGTGGCAGGAGCTCGGTTTGACCGCCCTGGTGCTCGCGCACGAGCGTTACGCCTCCACGGAGTCCTTCTTGGCCAACAACCCCGGTGCCACACTCGGTGCGGTAGTCTCCCCCGGTGCGGAGGCCGTCGCGAATGGTGCGGCAACAGCGCCCGATGCTGCAGCCGAGTTCTCCGCCCGCGTGCTGGACGCTGAGTACCGCACCTCTGAGCTGACCGGCCAGCGCTTCATCCACGCCACCGTCGACGGGGCGTTCCCCTTCGACATCTGCTTGCCCGACGCCGAGCTGCCGGAGCGCGATTCCGTCATCGCGGGCAGCGCCGTGCTCACCGGTGCTATCCCGACCCCGGGCGCGGGCGGCGGCTGCGGCGGTTGCGGCGGTTCCTGCGGCTGCGGTGGGCACTAGGCCTGCCACATCGATAGGAGATTCGCGCTACCATGGCGCGAAATCGACGGTCGGTACGTTTTCAGGAGGTGACGATGCAGCGATGGATCCCTCGCGGAAAGACTTGCTCCAAGCGCTCTACGGGGCGCTTGTCCTTGCGCTAGCGATCCTGCTGGTGGTCTTCTTCCGGCTGCCTGGCCTGATCATCGCGATTCTGCTGGTGGTGTTTGGCGTTGCCGTCCACCGCCGCTACAACACCAACCCGGAGGTCGCCTCGCTGAAGGCCTCGCTGCGCATCGCCCGGGACGACATGGCGGAGATCCTGCAAAACTACGAGGACCTCCAGCACGGCACCTCCACCCAGGCTGTCGCCGACCGCACACTCAACTACCCCGCCCTGGCCAACGGCGACGTCTCCCATCACGCGATTAGCGAGTTTTTGCTGCGCAGCTCGTCCGCGCGCCGCTTCATCGCGCGTATCGACGGCTACCTCGAGTCCCCCGACATCGACCGCTACCAGCTCGAGCGCCTCATCACTGTTGCCGACGAACGCGCGTTGGAACTCGCCGAGTCTTGGGACGACGCCCGGCGCGCGGCGCGGCAGATCGGGCCTGCTTAGTCAGTCGAGCATTCGTCGAGCACTAGTCGAGACCAGCCGCGAGCTGACCGCGCGCCACAATACGCGAGGGCCCGGTCATGACGGCGGCGCTGTCCTCGGCGAGTTCAATTTCTACCTCGCCGCCCGGCACGCGGACGGTCACGCTGCCGGATTCCTTACCGCTGGCGCGCAGTGCCGCGGTACCTGCGGCGACCGTGCCGGTCCCGCAGGAGCGGGTCTCGCCCACGCCGCGCTCCCACACGCGCATCGAGCACGCCCCGTCGCGCGCGGCGGTGAGGATCTCCACGTTAACCCCGTTGGGGAAGACCTCCGGGTCGAAGGTCGGGGCGGAAAGCTCCATTTCTGAAAGCGCCTCCGCGGTCAACCCCGGTACCACGGCAGCGAGGTGCGGGTTGCCCACGTCGACGGCAATGCCTTCGTACGTAGTCTCCCCTACCTTCGCCCAGGACTCGCCGAAGACGTTGACCTGGCCCATCCCGACGCGGACGCGGGCGTGAACTTCGTCCGCGTGCTCGACGGTGATGTGCTTGATCCCGGCGCGGGTGTGCACGTCGAACTCGTCTGCGTCTTCGAGTCCCTCGGCTTTGAGCACGTGAGAGAAGGCACGGATGCCGTTGCCGCACATCTCGGCGATGGAGCCGTCGGCGTTGCGGTAGTCCATAAACCACGTGCCGTCGGTACGCACCACCCGCAGCAGCCCGTCGCCGCCAATACCGGCGCGGCGATCGCAGAGCCAGGCCACCTGCGTAGGTGTGAGCTCGAGCTGATCGTCGACGTCGATGAGCACGACGAAGTCGTTTTCCGTGGCGTGGGCCTTGATGAAGTGCAGCGGGGATGTCATGCCTGCGAGTCTATCGCGGGCGCATCCAGCACCGCCAAGGCCTGCTCGAGTGTGTTGCCTGCGGCGGCGTCGAGCCAGGAAATGCGGTGGTCGCGGTTGAACCAGGAGCGCTGGCGGCGCACGTAGCGACGCGTGCCGGTAATGGTTTTCTCCTCGGCCTCCTCGCGCGTGAGCGTGCCCGCGAGCATGTCGAGCACTTGGGCGTAGCCGATGGCGCGGCCCGCAGTGGAGTTGCGGGAAAGCCCCTTACCCACCAGCGACTCGACCTCCTCGATGAGCCCGAGTGCAAACATGCGCTCAGCGCGCAGCGCGATGCGCGGGTTGAGCCACTCCGCATTGGTACGCAGCCCCAAGATGCGCGTGCCCCAGCGCGGGGGCGCATCCTTCGGCGGCTGGGAAGCCTGGAAGGGTTTGCCAGTCAGCTCGATGACTTCGAGCGCGCGGACAGTGCGGCGGGGGTCCTTGTCCTCGATGATGCGCGCAGCCGCAGGGTCGACGGCGGCGAGCTCTGCGTGCAGCACGTCGGTGCCGATTTCCTGCCTGCGGTCCTCGTACTTCTGGCGGACGGCGGGGTCGGTGGGCGGGAACGTCCAGGCGTCGAGAAGCGACTGAGCGTACAGCATCGAGCCGCCGACGAGGATGGGGACCTTGCCCCGCGCCATGAGCATTTCCACCGTGTCGACGGCGAGCGCCTGGTACTCGGCGACAGACGCGGTTTTGGTCACCGGCCAGATGTCGAGCAGGTGGTGCGTAATCCCGCCGCGCTCATCTAGGGCGAGCTTGGCGGTGCCGATGTCCATGCCCTGATACAGCTGCATGGAGTCGACGTTGACCACCTCGCCGCCCAGGCGTTGGGCGAGCGCGATGCCCAGGTCGGACTTGCCGGAGGCCGTCGGCCCCACGACTGCGATCGGGCGGATTTCATGTGTACTCACGAGCACACCTCCCACACTCCGACGTAGCGGCCCACGCCCAAGGAGTCGTCGGCGCAGTACAGCTTGCGACGGAGGGCCTCTACATTGGCCAGCTCCTCCCACAGGCGCGGTGCAAACACGCCGAGAGACTCCAACTGGCCAGGCAACTCGGCCTTCCCCGCGACGAAGTCCTGCAGCTGGGCGTGCAGCTCGGGCGCGCCGGGTACGAGCGCGAGCGGGGCGCGGGCGGTCAGCCCCGCGGGGCCGTCCACCACCACGACGGTGAGCACCTCCGGGGACGGGGTGCCGATGTGCTCGCGGACCTCGCGCACCTGTACCTCGAGCGGAGCCAGCGCGTAGCGGGCGACCAGCTCGGGGAGGTAGTTGCCGGCACCTGGCTGTACCTGCGGTGCGCCCCAGGCCGCAAAGGAGCCGGTGTGCGCGGTGTAGTCGCGCTGCTCGAGCGGGCAGACGATATCGACGGCGCGGGCATTTGTGTCCTCTAACATATCGCGCGCGGCGCTGCGGATGCACTCCAGCACCCGCCGCGAGGGCTCATGCGCGGGCGCGAGCGCATCCACGAGGGCCGGCGAGCCGGGCATCAGCAGAATCTGGGCGCGAGTAGTCACGCACCCCACTCTAGTGGCCCGGTCGCGTGGCCTTTCTCGCTGGCCCCCGCGAGTTGGCTGGTTTTCGGCGCACTTCCTGCCTGCCCCCTGTAGAGTCTGTTGCAGCACCCGCCGTGCGTTACGGGCCGTATTCCACTTCGGCCCCGGCGCATGCGCTGGGTGGCACCGGCAGCCGCGTCGCGCGGCACTTTGAACGTAGGGAAAGGACCTGCAATGACCACCTCGGACCAGACACCGGAGAACACGCCCCAGGCGGACGCGAAGCCGCAGGCAAGGCCCACACCGGGCGCGAAGCCCTCGCCGGCCGCAATGCCGCACCGCGCGCCGAAGCCGGGACCGCTGCCCGGTGCGCGCCCGAGCTGTCTCTTATACACATCTCCGAGCCCACGAGACGCTACGCTATCTCGT
>OJLW01000177.1_pt1 | contig 35797 bp, 38 predicted proteins | sample 1597021 | NCBI WGS metagenome assembly OJLW01 (sample SAMEA3904676, study PRJEB24821) | metagenome | biome: Builtin; feature: hospital; material: surface | place: USA | collected 2013-06-03
ACCCCCCAGCCGGGGAAGGTGATCTTCGTGGGTGCCGGACCGGGCAACCCTGAACTGCTCACGGTCCGTGCCCGCGAGGTGATGGAAGCTAACGCTATCGCACTCGTCGATCCGGAAGTGTCGGCGGGGGTCAGAAACTTCGTTGGCTCAGCATTGCCAGTGCCACAGGCCAAGCTCGACGAGGCGAAAGCCGTCTACGAGCAGATGTGCGCCGACGCGAAAGCAGCGGGTGCGCGCCGTAAACCGCCGAAGCCGGAAGACCCAACCGCGGCGGAAATTTCTGAGCATGAGCTGGCAGGTGAGGGCATTGTGCCGAAGCTGCGCGAGGCGCTCGAGGCGGCAGCGAAGTCCATCGAGGACGGCGAGGCAGGCGATGGTGACGTGATCCGTCTGGTCGCCGGCAACCCGCTGACCCGTGATGCTGTGATGGAGGAGATCTCCGCCGTTGCAGACGCTGGCCTGGAGTTCCACGTGGTGCCGGGCATGTCCTTGCCGTCGACGGTGCCGTCCTTCGCTGGTATTGCACTGGGCTCGACCTATACCGAGGCTGACCTGACCAACGGTCCGGTGGACTGGGATCAGTTGGCGTCTGCGCCGCAACCGTTGGTGTTCCAGGCCACCCAGGAGCACCTCGCAGAGATGGCAGAAGCGCTTATGGAGCGCGGTTTCCAAGGCGCCACTCCGGTGACGATTACGACGAACGGAACGACGCGTCTGCAGCGCACGTTTGATGCCACGTTGCAGACGGTGGGCAAGTTGGATGCGGATCTGTCGGGTGCGCTCGTCGTTACGCTTGGCACTGTTGCGGACGACCGCTCGAAGTACTCCTGGTGGGAAAACCGGCCGTTGTATGGCTGGCGAGTGCTTGTGCCGCGCGCCAAGGAACAGGCTGGCCCGATGAACGCCCGCCTGACGCAGTACGGTGCGATCCCGCAGTCGGTGCCGACGATTTCGCTCGAGCCACCGCGCAACCCGGCACAGATGGACCGCGCGATCAAGGGCATTGTGGAGGGACGCTACCGCTGGGTGCTGTTTACCTCTGTTAATGCCGTTGATGCGGTGTGGGACAAGTTCGAGGAGCTTGGCCTGGACGCCCGCTCGTTTGCCGGCGTGCACCTGGGTGCGGTGGGGCAGAAGACCGCTGATGCGCTGCGTGCCCGTGGCATGTACCCGGAGCTGATCCCGCACCGTACAAAGCAGAACGCTGCTGGTCTGGCGGAGATCTTCCCGGAGTATGTCGAGGATATCGACCCGGTTGGCCGTGTGCTGCTGCCGCGCGCGGACCTGGGCTCCGACGTCCTGGTCGATGGCCTGGAGGCCAAGGGGTGGGAGGTCGACGACGTTGTCGCCTACCGCACCGTGCGTGCTGCTCCGCCACCACCGGAGACGCGCGACATGATCAAGACCGGCGGGTTCGACGCCGTGTGCTTCACCTCCCCGTCGACGGTGAAGAACCTTGTGGGTATTGCCGGCAAGCCGCACGCGCGCACCATCATCGCCTGCATCGGCCCGGTGACGGAGGCGGAAGCCCGCGAGCAGGGCTTGCGTGTGGACGTCGTCCCGGAGGTCGCCGATATCCCGTCGCTCATTGACGCCTTGGCAGAGCACGTTGCTGGTCTGCGTGCGGCTGGGCAGTTGCCGCCGCCGCGCAAGAAGCGCCGGAAGTCGGCAGCGAGCAACTAGCACGGCTGGGGTCGTGTCGGGTGACGTTCTAAGATGTGGCGCATGGCAGATTTTGAGCTCACCCGACGACCACGGCGCTTGCGGCAGAACCCCGCATTGCGCACCCTGACGGCGGAGACGAGGCTGCACCCGGCCGACTTCATCCTCCCGCTGTTTATCGCAGACGGCCTTGATGCGCCGCGCGAGATTGCCTCCATGCCGGGGGTGTACCAGCACACCGAGGATTCCCTGAAGGCAATTTGCCACGAGGCGCTTGAAGCTGGTGTGCGGGCGATCGACCTGTTTGGTGTGCCGCTTGAAGCGGATAAGGACGCCACAGGCTCCATCGGTGTCGCGGAAGATGGCATTTTGAACCGCGGGATCAAGGCGCTTCGCGACGAATTCGGCGACGACCTGGTCATCATCTCCGATACGTGCCTTGATGAGTTCACCGATCACGGCCACTGTGGTGTGCTGCGTACCGATGCACACGGCAACGAGATCGTGGACAACGACAAGACGGTTGAAATCTACTGCGACCTCGCCCTGTCCCAGGCGCGCGCTGGCGCACACATGGTCAGCCCGTCCGGCATGATGGACGGCCAGATCGGCGAGATCCGTAAGGCACTCGACCGCGAGGGCTTTGAGGACGTCATCATCATGGCGTACTCCGCGAAGTATGCCTCCAAGTTCTTTGGTCCGTTCCGCGATGCTGTCGGCTCGTCGCTGAAGGGCGATCGCCGCACCTACCAACAGGATCCCGCAAACGTGCGCGAATCCCTTTTGGAGACCGAACTGGACATCGCCGAAGGCGCAGACATTGTCATGGTCAAGCCGGCCTTGCCGTACCTTGACGTGCTGGCCAAGGTGGCAGAAATGTCACCAGTGCCGGTGGCGGCCTACCAGGTCTCCGGCGAGTACGCGATGCTCAAGGCAGCAGGCGTGAACGGTTGGATCGACTTCGAAGAGACCATGATGGAGTCGCTGGTATCCATTAAACGCGCTGGTGCGGACCAGATTCTGACCTACTACGCCATCGAAGCAGCAAAGCAGCTCAATGGTTAGCCTCCCGCCACTCAACCCGAAGAGCCCCAGCCACGTCGACGCCAGCGCCGTGGACAAGAAGACGCCGGGCGGCCCGCCGGAGGCCGTGCAGTTGATGCTGCGGTGCTGGGCAGTGATGATCGCAGGCGAGTTAATCCACCAGATTCTCTCCGTCGTATTCGTGTTCGTCGACCCGTCCGCGCTGCGGGACGCCGCCAAGCAACAAGCTAGGCAGCGTGGCGAGGAAATCTCGGACGGCCTAATCAACATGGGCGTCTACGGATCCCTGATCCTCATGACACTCATCCAGTTGGGTGTGCTGCTGTTGTTCGTGTTCGCGCTGCGCGCCGTGCGGAACAAAAGCTCCCAGGCTGGCAACGCGTACCGGCTGCTGCAGATCTTCGGGGTGTTCTTCGCCCTCCGCATGATCACGCTGTTCATGATGCAGCCCGCCTCCACCGCCATACCGGTGGTGTTCTACGGCATCGACGGTGTCGTCCAAATCATTCTGGGTGTGGCCGGCATTCTGGGCATCATCTACTCCACGGACAAAGACGCCGTGAACTGGGTAGCGCCCAAGAAGGATGCGTCGAAGAAAGACGCAGCCAAGACAGAGAAGGAACAGTAGGTCCCCAATGGCAGGCATGTTCCCCACGATGGTCTCCGACCCGAATGACAAGAACCGTAGGTACAGCGGCGAGGCCACTGAGCAGTGGCCCCGACCGCTACGTACCGCCTACTACCTGGTGGTTGCCAGTGCGGTGTTGATGATCGTCATCGGGCTGATGACCCTGGTCAAGGGCGTGCCTGGCCGGCTGCCGGATACCTGGATGATCGAAGGTGCCGACGAAGCATTGATCGAACGTTTCCGGTTCAATCTGCGCATCTTGGCGTGGGGCAACATCGCCTTGGCCATCCTGCTGTCGATGAGTGCGGCCTACTTCCATAAAGGGTCGAAGACTGCGCGAAGGATTGCAGCCGCAGGCATTGGGGCAACTGTGTTCCTCAACGTTGCCGGCTTCTTCATCGGCGTGGCTGGCTGGGCCTCCATCGTGGTGGTTGTCCTGCTTGTCGCAGCCCTGTTTGGGATGTTCCGGCCGGCGGCGAATGTGTTCGTCGATACGCGAAGTGGCGACCTGTGGAGGGGAGTTGCGTAAGTGAGCAACCACGAACACCTGGACAATTGCATCGAGGAAGCCCGCCACGCCGCACGCCAAGCAGGCATTGACCCAGGCACTGCGACGTGGGACCTGGACGGGGAACTTGTCCGCCCCAACGCCTCCTACGCCTTCGAGCTGGAGGGCATTGAGGACGGGCCCCAACTGACCGACATCGCCGAAGCACTTGAGGCGCTGCCAGGTGTGTCGGCGCGCTTGGTGTACCCGACCAAGATGGCGTGGGTCACCGCACCGGCAAGTACGCCGCTTGTGGAGCTCACTGACACGATCGAACGCTTCGGTGTCACCGCAACCGTGACCGACTCGACCCTGCAGCGTCGCGCACACGGCCGCTACTGGCAGGAACACCCGATGCCGCGCCGGGCGAAGCATCGTCGTAACGAAGAGGCGAACCTGATCGCCCGGGCACAAGGGTTCGTGCGCCCGGTGTCGCGCCGCTCCCGCCGTGAAGGCGACGTGCTGTTTACCGCCCGCGACCTAGTCACACCGACGCGCCTTGTGGTGGCGGTGCTGCTGACCATCCCGGTGCTGCTACTCACCTACATCCCGTCGCTGGACTTCCCGGGCTGGCAGTGGGTGTGCTTCGCGCTGGCCACCCCGGTGGCGCTGTGGTGCGCATCCCCGTTCCACCGCGCCATGGCAGGCGGCGTGCGTCGCGGTATTTCGGCGCTAGACGGTGCGAGTTCGATCGCCATCCTGGCCTCCTATGTGTGGTCGTTTGCCATGCTGCTGTTTACCAGCGTCGGCGACATCGGCTACACCACCACCGGCAGCTGGATGCCACTGCGCATGTCAGACAGCCCCGAGCTGTATTTCGAAGTGTCCTGCACCGTGACCACGCTGCTGCTATTCGGCAGGTACTTCTCCATGCAGGTGCGCACCGATCTGCGCGAGGAACTCGAATCCCGCAGGCCCGGCACCGAGGACGTCTACAACGTGGATCACCGCGACAAACGCGGCACACCCAGCCCCGAAGAGTTGCCTGCAACAGAGATCAGGCGTGGCGACGACGTCACGCTCACCGCAGGCCACATCATCCCAGTCGATGGGGAAGTGGTTGGTGGTTCCGGCCGGATTGGTGGGGAGCTCGTCGATACGCACCGCGACCAAATCCTCAAAGTCGGCTCGATCGTCACCGCCGGCTCGGTGCTCGCCTCGGGCGAGATCAAAGTCCGCGCCGCGCGCGTCGGCCACACCACACTGCTTGCGGCGGTGCAGCGCTGGCTTGACGACGCCTCACGTCACCAAAACGCAGCCACCATGGTCTCGACTCGCTCCGCGGGCCTGCTGATCCCAACCGCCTATGTCATCGCGGTGCTCAACTTCGGACTCTGGCTGCTGTTTAACGGCAACATCAACACGGCCGCTGCGACGTCGCTGGCCATCCTGGTCGTCGTCGCACCCGTGAGTTTGGCCATCTCGCCAGCACTTGCCATGCGGCAGGGGCTCGACTCCGCAGTGCGGCACGGCATGCTGGTGCGCGACGGCAACGCGCTTCGCACCCTGGCCGACACCGACATGGTCGTCTTCAACCGTGTGGGCACCCTGGTCAAACCGGAAATGCATGTGGAGACCGTCACCGCAGTACGCGGCGAAAGCACTGAGCTGGTGCTGCGCATCGCCGGCGTCCTGTCTGCCGACTCGGACCACCCGGCCTCCAAAGCGATTGTGAAAGCAGCACGAGGAGCACGCGACGCCCGCTCCGGCGACCCACGCATCCCAGACTGGATCGAAGCCAACGGTGACACCTTCTCACCCGACGGCGAGTTCGGTGGACCAATTACCGCAACGTGGGGCACTGGTGAAAACGCACGCTCCGAAACGTTTGCGGCATCGCTGTGGCGCCCGACGAACCTGTCGCAACTCCACGGCAAACTCTCCGTCGCCGCCACGACTGGCGGCACACCCGTCGTCGTGCGGTGGGGTGGACGTGACCGCGGTGTGATCACGCTGTACGACCCCGCTAAAGACGACGCCATCCAGGCCATCGACCGCCTGGAATCCATGGGTGTGGAAACCGTCATGCTCACCCGCGACACCTACCCGGTGGCGCGCCGGTTCGCTGACTTCCTCGGCATCTCTCAAGTGCTTGCCGGCATTCACGGGCTGGACAAACCCCATGCTGTGCGTGCACTGCACACACAAGGTTCCAACGTTGCCATGGTTGGCGACGCCTCCGTCCTGCCCACGCTGCGTGTGGCCGACTCCGGCATCCTGTTCGCCGAAGACGACCTCGCCGGCACCAAAGAGCCACGCTGGAGCGACGACGCCGAAGTCGTCCTCATCCGCGAAGACGTCATGTCCGTGCCCCAACTCATCGAGCACGCCCAACGCGTTAAACGCATCGCCAACAGCAACCTCGCCTTCGCCGTTGCGTACAACGCCACCGCAGTCGTCCTCGCCGCCGCCGGAGCCCTACCGCCCGTCGGTGCGACACTGCTCATGCTGGGCAGCTCCCTGTTCATCGAGGCGAAGTCGCGCCGGGCACGCCGGTTCAAGATCTAGGCTTTTCGCAGGTAGGCTAAGGCACTATGACTAGACGCGACCTTGTTAACGCTCCGTTCCTTGAGGCCGCCCACGGCCGCACCCCGTCCCGCACCCCGGTGTGGTTCATGCGCCAAGCCGGCCGTTCCTTGCCGGAGTACCGCAAGGTGCGAGAAGGCATTGCAATGCTGGATTCGTGCTTCATGCCGGAACTGCTCGCGGAGATCACGCTGCAGCCGGTGCGCCGCCACGACATGGACGCCGCAATTTTGTTCTCTGACATTGTGGTGCCGCTGAAGGCGGCAGGTGTTGGGGTGGAGATCGTGCCGGGTACGGGCCCGGTGCTGGACGCTCCGATTCGCTCCCGTGCGGACGTAGACAACCTGCCGATCCTGGACCACACCGTGGAGGAAGTCGCCGAGGGGATCCGCATTATTCTCGACGAACTGACCGACACCCAGGCACTCATCGGCTTCGTAGGCGCGCCGTTCACTCTGGCCAGCTACCTCATCGAAGGCGGGCCGAGCAAGAACCACGAGAAGACCAAGGCGATGATGCACGGCGATCCGGAAACCTGGCACGCGCTCATGCGCCGCCTCGTGCCAACGATCACCGAGTTCCTCCGCACGCAGGTCGAGGCCGGCATCGACGCGATGCAACTCTTCGACTCCTGGGCAGGCTTCCTCACCGAAGCCGACTACCGCGAGTTTGTCCTGCCGTACTCGGTTGAAATCCTGGATTCAGTGGCGGGAGAGATCCCGCGCATCCACTTCGGTGTGGCCACCGGCGAGCTGCTCGGCGCCATGTCTGAGGCTGGCAGCGAGGTGATGGGTGTGGACTGGCGCGTGCCGCTGGACACCGCCGCGAAGCGTTTCGCCTCCCCGCGCGTGCTGCAGGGCAACCTGGATCCGGCGTTGCTGTTCGCCGGCACCGACGTGGTGCGCGAGGAGATTACCCGCATCAAGGGTGAGGCCGCCCGGGCAGTCGAAGCTGGCGACGCCACCGGACACATCTTCAACCTGGGCCACGGCGTACTGCCGACCACCGATGCGGACGCCATCACTGAGGCCGTACGCATCATCCACGAGGAGATTTAATGAACATCGCCATTATCGGAGCAGGCCTTGCGGGCCTGACTGCCGCCTACGAGCTTCGTAAACTCAGCTCGAACGAGGACACGGACGAGGCGAAAATCGACGTCTACGAAGCCACTGACCGCATCGGCGGCAAGCTCTACACCGTCGCGTTCGAAGCCGGCCCGACCGATATGGGCGCCGAGGCATTCCTCGCACGCCGCAAGGATGCCGTCGAGTTCTTCACCGAGTTGGGTCTTGGTGATTCGCTCGTCGAGCCGTCCGGGTTGCGCTCCCTGATCTGGTCCAATGGCGAGGCCCGCGGTCTGCCTACCGGCGGCGTGATGGGCATCCCGTCTACCTCCGAAACGGTTGCGCACTTGGTCAGCGCCGAAACCGCAGCGCGTATCGACGACGAAGCTAACCGCGAAGGTTTCACCTGGGACACCGACGGCGACATGAACGTCGGCAAACTCGTGCGCGAGCGCTACGGCGACGAAGTCGTCGACGTCATCCTGTCGTCTCTGCTTGGCGGGGTGTACTCGTGCACGGCCGACGACCTGGGCGTGCGCGCCACCATCCCGCAACTGGCAGAAGAGCTCGACCGCCTCGCTGAAGCCGGCGACGGCAAGGTGCACCTGTCCACCGCCGTGGCCAACCTGGAGCGCTCCCGCGCGGAGCTGCCAACCGGCCAGGGGGCAGTCTTTAACACGTTCCGCGACGGCTACCACGAACTCTACGAAGGCCTCGCAGAGCAGTCTGGGGCGGACATCTACATCGACGCGTTCATCTCGGAGATTCACCGCGAAGGCAACGGCTTCCGCCTCAAGGGCGGCGAAGACACCGTCTACGACCACGTCATCCTCGCCGTACCCGCACCGACCGCCGCGCTGCTGCTCAAGGAGGTCGCGCCGGAGGCAGCGCAGGAGCTGCAGTCGGTGAAGTTAGCCAACTCGGCCGTTGTCGGCATGCGGTTCGCCACCGACGAAGGCCTGCCGCAGAACTCCGGCGTCCTCGTCGCCACCGGTGCCGACGACGTGAAGGCAAAGGCGTTCACCTTCTCCTCGCGTAAATGGCCGCACCTTGCCGAACGCGGCGGCGCCATCGTGCGCGCAAGCTTCGGCCGCTTCGGCGACAACATCGCCCTGACCGCCACCGAAGACGACCTGGTGGACTGGGCGCTCGACGACCTGAAAACCATCACCGGTTTCGACGGCCGCGAAGCCGGCTTGGAAGAGATCTTCGTCCACCGCTGGTTCGGGGGCTTGCCGCGTTTCGACGAACACCACCTCGCCACCGTGGCCAACGTCCGAAACATCATCGACAAGGTGGACGGCATCTCAGTCACTGGCGCCTGGGCGAGTGGCGTGGGTGTGCCGGCGGTTGTGGCGGGCGCGCGCGTCGTCGCCAAGCAACTGCTTTAGGCATCCTCCCAGGGGTCGATGACCTCCACACCCGTGCCCTCAAAATCCTTGAGGTTGCGGGTGGCAAGCGGGGCATCGTGGGCGCGACAAATCGCGGCGATCATCGCATCAGCGTCGTGGATCGGGCGCCCCATCCTTTTTCGCTCCACGACGATTTCGCCGAATGCCCAGGCAGCGTCTGTATCAAAAGCAAGGACACCGTTGCGCTGCTCGAAATTAGACAATTGCCAGAAGACAACGTGCTGAATTTCGTTCCGTCGGGCACCTGACGGCAAACTCCGAACGCCTCGGACAATCTCGCCGACTGTAATGGAAGTAATGCACTGCTTCGGGTCTGTGGTGGCTGCCCATCGTTTGACGTTTTCGTGCGGAGCCTTCCGGCAAAGCTCTGAAACAACGTTCGTATCAAGGATAATCATGACTGACCACCGCGACGGGCGGTGACCGCTTCATCCATAACACCGGCGAGGTCATCCATACCTCCCACCTCTTGGGAGAGCTCGAAAAGCTCCAAGCCAGCCTTTACAGGTCGGACTGCTTCTTCCAGAATATGACGTACCTCTGCCTCCATAGACCGTCCATTCATACTGGCCTGAAGTTTGATCTTGTGGCGCACTCTCTCGTCGACGCCACGGATAGTCAACGTTACGGTCTTCTCTGGCTTTTCAGCGACCGTGGTCTCAGCCCGACGCGTGATGCGCGTCGCTTTGCTTTTTTGGATAGCGCCCATGCTGCCTCCTTACGATCCAAATTATGCTGTCAAAATGCTAGCACCGATGGGCGATGTGTGGCTAGGGGCAAATGTGGGTTCTCCGCTAGGTTGATCACCTATGGAACAACACGCCAACGAGCGCGACACCGCCGAATTTGCCGAAGCCGCCGAAGCTGCCGGCGCTGCTGGTGCCGCGGCACCCGCCGAACCCGCCGAGAAGGAATGGTGGGAAGAAGAAGGCCTGCCCTGGAACGGCAAGCCCACCAAAGCCGACTACTGGTGCCTGGCCTGGTTTGGCTTCGTCGGCATCTTCGGCCTGGCAATGATCCCGCTGCGTGCATGGCTGCTCGGCCTGCACCCGCCGGTCCTGCTGGCACTGACCGGCTCACGCGTCGGTGCGGCCTCCACCGGTGCGCTCGCCGCGGTGGGGGAGGCGCCCCACTGGCTGATCTACCTGCTCATCGGGTCCTTGATGAATATCAAGTTCGACTGGATCTACTGGTGGGCCGGCAAACTCTGGGGTCGCGGCATCCTGGAGGTGCAGGCGGCGAACTCCAAACGTGCGGCGAAGAACATCGCACGCGTGGAAGGGTGGGCGATCAAACTCGGCTGGATCGGCATCTTCCTGGCGTACGTGCCCATTCCGTTGCCGATCGCATTTGTGGTGTTCGTGTTCATGGGTATTTCGGGCATGCCGTTGTGGAAGTTCATGGTGCTGAACTTCATCTCCAAAACCCTCTGGTCGTTCCTCTACCTTGGACTGGGCTGGTGGATCGGTGAGCCGGTCGTGGAGGTCCTGGATCAGTACGCCAAGGTAGCCAACTGGGTTGCAATTGCGCTGTTGGTCGTGGTGTTTTTCGGTATCTTCCGCAACCAGTCGAAGAAGAAAGGGCGCGCCGTCGAGGCCGTGGGCAACGAGCTCGAGGCAGGCAAGTAGCGAAAATGGTCGCCAACGCAAAATAGTTCCACGCTCCCGGTTGGGTCGTGGAACTATTTTCGTTCTGGTTGCCGTCTTCCCTGGGGAAAGTGAGTCTTCTTGCCTGTCGGGGTGAAGAAAGTTCCCTGAGCGGGAACTTTCTTCACTTAAAGGGCAGGGGCGAGGGGCGGAGCAAGGACAGAGGCGGAGCAGGGGCGAGGGGCGGAGCAAGGACAGAGGCGGGGCGACGGAGGGCAGGTGAACCCCCTACCGGTTGACCACGACGGTGGAGAAGTCCTCGTCGCCGCGGCCGGCCTCCTGCTGCTCCTCCAGGGAGGCAAGCGCTGCGGCGACGGCCGGCAGGTCCTTGTCGGCGGTGGCCAGCATGAGGCGGGCGTCCTTGGCGATGGCGTCGGCGGTGAAGTCGCCAGGCGAGGTGGAGCGCTCACCCAGAAGGAACGGGCTCTTCATGTTCACGATGAACTCCAGGCCGGTCGAGCCGAGCATGTCCACAACCTGCTCCGGGGCCAGGCCCTGCGACTCGCCCAAAACCAACGCCTCCTTGAAGCCCTGGATGGTCACGGCCAACGCCAGGTTTGCCAAGAGCTTGCCGGTGGCGGCGGCTGGGGCCGAATCGACAACCTTCAAACGCTCCGGGTTGGCGGCGGCCCAGGGGGCGACGACGTCGGCGACGGTGGATTGTCGAGAAGCATCGGCTCCGCCGACGTAGACGCCCAACTTGCCTGCGCGGGCGGGCGGCAGCGAGCCGACCACCGGGGTGTGGACGTAGCCGGGGACGGCAGCGGCGAACTCGGCGGCATCCTCCGGGGAGATGGTGGTGGAGTCGGCCCAGGTCACGCCCTCGGGGATGAGGGACGGTTCGATGACAACCTCACGGACGGTGTCCGGGCCGAACAACGACGTAATGACAAGATCCGCGCCCTTGACGGCCTCCTCCGGCGTCTCGGCGGCACGCGCGCCACGTTCGACCAGGGGAGTGGTCTTTTCGGCGGTGCGGTTCCAGACGGTCAGCGAGTGGTCGTCGACAAGTTTGAGCGCGAGCTCAGTTCCCATACGGCCAAGGCCTAAAAACGCAATATTCATATGGCCTACGATAGACAACCATGACTTCCCAGAACCCGACTTCAGGCAATACGCAGCGTTCGGCCGAATTGTTCGAACGCGCGCAACGTTTCACACCGGGCGGGGTGAACTCGCCTGTGCGCGGGTTTGGCTCGGTTGGCGGCCAGACTCGCTTCATCCAGAGTGCGCATGGCTCGCAACTTATCGACGTCGACGGCAACAAGTACGTCGACCTCGTCTGCTCCTGGGGCCCGATGGTGCATGGCAATGCCCACCCGGAGATCATCGAGGCGGTAGAGAAGGCCCTGGTTAACGGCCTGAGCTTCGGTGCGCCGACGGAGGCTGAGATCGAGATCGCCGAGCACATCGTCTCCCGCACGTCCGTGGACGAGGTGCGCATGGTCAACTCCGGCACCGAGGCCACCATGTCTGCTGTGCGCCTCGCCCGCGGCTTCACCGGCCGTCCGAAGATTCTGAAGTTTGAGGGCTGCTACCACGGTCACGTCGACGCGCTGTTGGCGTCGGCGGGCTCTGGCATTGCAACGTTCTCCCTGCCGGATTCGCCGGGTGTAACCGGTGCGCAGGCGGCGGACACCATCGTCGTGCCGTACAACGACATCGAGGCCGTCGAGCGCGCCTTCCGTGAGAACGAGGGTCAGATCGCGGCGATCATCACCGAGGCCGCCGCGGGCAACATGGGCACCGTCGCGCCGCAGAACGACTTCAACGCGAAGCTCAAGGAGGTCGCACACCTCAACGGTGCGCTGTTGATTCTCGACGAAGTGATGACCGGCTTCCGCACCTCCTACTCCGGTTGGTACGGCGTGGACAACGTCGCGGGCGACCTGACCACCTTTGGCAAGGTCATCTCCGGCGGCCTGCCGGCAGCCGCGTTCGGTGGCCGCCGCGACATCATGGAGAAGCTCGCGCCGAACGGCCCCGTCTACCAGGCAGGCACCCTGTCCGGTAACCCGGTTGCCATGGCGTCCGGCCTGGCATCGCTGCGTCTGGCCAACGAGGACATCTACCCGACGCTGAACCGCAACGCCGATACGCTTGCGCAGCTTCTTAGCGACGCGCTGACCCGCGAAGGCGTCGCCCACCACATCCAGCGCGCCGCGACCATGCTGTCCGTGCGTTTCGCTGAGGGCGAGGGCCACAACTTCGCCGACATGCAGGCAGCGGACACGTTCCGTTACGCACCGTTCTTCCACGCCCTGCTGGACGCAGGCGTGTACGCCCCGCCGAGCGCGTTCGAGACCTGGTTCGTCTCCACCGCGCTGACCGACGAGGACTTCGGCCGCATCGAGGACGCCCTCGGTGCCGCGGCGAAGGCAGCCGCCCAGGCGGTGGCGCCGGAGTGAGCGACGCGTTGAACCCGGGCGGGCAGTCCCGGACGATTGTGCACCTGGTACGCCACGGGGAGGTCTACAACCCGAAGAAGATCCTCTACGGGCGGATGCCGGGCTACCACTTGTCGTCGCGAGGCAAGTCCATGGCGCTGGTCACCTCGAAGTTCTTCGAGGGTCGCGACGTGACGTACCTGGCGGCGAGCCCGCTCGAGCGCGCGCAAGAAACGGCGCAACCGATCGCGGAGGTGACCGGCTGCGAGATCCAGACTCGCGAGGACATCCTCGAGGCAGGCAACACCTTCGAGGGCCTGCGCACCAAGGGCTGGCGCACGCAGCTGGCTAACCCGATCCGCTGGCGCCACATGACCAACCCGTTCAAGCCGAGCTGGGGCGAGTCCTACGACGCCATCTTGGAGCGCATGTGGGACGCCGTGCTCGACGCCCGTGACATCGCCGACGGCCACGAGGCCGTCATGGTCAGCCACCAGCTGCCAATTGTCATGGTGCAGCGCCAGGTGCAGGGCAAGCCGCTCGCGCACATGAGCCGCCAGTGCGACCTGGCCAGCGTGACGTCACTTGTGTTTGAAGGCGGCCGTGTTGTTGACTGGGCCTACAACACCCCAGCCCAGGAGATCTAGGTAGACACCATGACGAAGAAGCGGAAGCTTATCGCCACTGCGTGCTGCGCGGCGGCGCTGGCGCTTTCGGCCTGCTCGAGCTCGTCGGCGGACCAGGGCGGAACCTTCTCGTTCCACTCCCCAGGTGGCCAGACGGAGATCACCTACGACGAGGCAGAGCGCAAGCCCCTTGCCGGTTTTGAGGGCGAGTCCCTCATGGAGCCAGACCAGACGATCGCACTGTCGGATTTTGAGAACCAGATCGTGGTGCTCAACGCCTGGGGCCAGTGGTGCGCGCCGTGCCGCGCGGAGGTGGACGACCTCGAGGAGATCCAGCAGCACCTGCAGGCCAACGGGCAGGGCACCGTGCTGGGCATCAACGTGCGCGACTCCAATGCGGAGATTGCCCGGGACTTCGTCAAAGACAACGGCGTGACCTACCCGTCCATCTACGACCCGCCGTTTAAGACCGCCGCCTCGCTCGGTGGCGTGCCGTCCTCGGTGATCCCGACCACGATCGTGCTGGACAAGCAACACCGTCCGGCCGCGGTGTTCCTACGCGGGGTGACTGCGGATGACATCATCGAGGTTGTTGACCGTTTGGCTGAGGAGGCCTAGGTGGGCCTTGCCGACATCGTCACCGACGGCCCGCTGCTGTTCGGCCTGCTTGCCGCCGCGCTGGCCGGGTTGGTGTCGTTCGCATCCCCGTGCGTGATCCCGCTGGTGCCGGGCTACATCTCGTATCTGACCGGCGTGGTCGGCGGCGAGATGACCATGGACGACAAAGGCCCGCGCGTGGCCCGCAAACACTGGGCGGTCGCCGGTGCGGCTACGTTGTTCGTCGCCGGGTTCACGGTTGTGTTCCTGCTGGCCACGGTCACGGTGTTCGGCGCGGCCCGCGCGATCGCGCTCAACGCCCAGACGCTCACCCGCATCGGCGGGGTGGTCACCATCCTCATGGGCCTGGTGTTCATGGGTGCGGTGCCGGCGCTGCAAAACGACACCCGCATGCAGCCCAAAAAGTGGACCACGATCCTTGGCGCGCCGCTGCTCGGCGGTGTGTTCGCGCTGGGGTGGACGCCGTGTTTGGGGCCGACGTTGGCGTCGATCATCTCGGTGTCGGTTGGCACCCAGGGGCTTACCGCAGCCCGCGGCGTGCTGCTTGTCGTCGCGTATTGCATCGGCCTAGGCCTGCCATTTCTGCTGGTGGCGTTGGGGTCGTCGAAAGCTGTGCGCTCCATCGACTTTCTAAGCAAGCATTCGCGCGCCATCCAGATCGCAGGCGGCATCGCCATGATCCTCGTCGGGCTTATGCTGCTCACCGGCGCATGGGACGCGTTCATCGGCTGGTCGCGCCAACTCGTCGACGGTTTCGGAAGGACGATCATCTAAATGAAGACGGCACAAACCTGGCTGCGCAAGGCGTGGCACTGGCTCACCAGCATGCGCACCGCACTCATGCTGCTGTTCATCCTCGCGCTCGCGTCCGTGCCGGGTGCTCTGCTGCCGCAGCGCCAAGTCAGCGCAACGCTTGTCGACGACTACCTGCGCGCCAACCCCACCATGGGGCCCATCTACGACCGCCTGCAGCTCTTCGACGTCTTCAACTCCACCTGGTTTGTTTCCATCGTGCTGTTGCTGGTCATCTCCCTGATCGGCTGCATCATCCCGCGCTCCATGGACCACTGGCGGGCCTACAACGCCAAGCCGACCCGCGCCCCGCGCTACCTCTCCCGCATGCCAATGCATACGGAGGGTGTGGTTGAGGGGGACGAGGGGGTCGTCGCAAAGCAAGTGCGCGACAAGCTCAAGCGCTGGCACGTCGCCGAATACCAACCCGACGAAGACCGCGCGGGCGTGTTCTCCATCTCGGCGGAACGCGGCTACACGCGTGAGTTGATGAACCTGATCTTCCACATCGGCATCGTCGGCATGATCGTCGCCTTCGCCGCAGGCCGCATGGTGTTTTACGAGGGCCAGGCCATCGTGATCACCAATTCCGAGCACGAAAACGCCATCCCCGTCGAACAGCCCCGCGTGTTCTGCAACACCTCGCCCGCCAACTTCGACGTGTTCCGCGCCGGGCCATTTTTCGACGGCACCGGCCTGACCCCCTTCTGCTTCGAATCACAAGACTTCAAGGCGAAATACCTCAACAACGGCCAAGCCAACGAGTTCTCCTCGGACGTGACCTACACCGACGACCTCAACGCGCCGCAGGACGAATGGGATCGCGCCACTCTGACCGTCAACGGCCCGCTGCGCATCAACGGCGACCGCATCTACCTGCAAGGCCACGGCTTCGCCCCGCAGATCACCATCACCTGGCCGAACGGGGAGACCCGTACCCAGATGGTGCAGTTCCGCCCCACGGACGTGACCACGTTCCTGTCGTCTGGCGTGATGCGTTTCGATCCACCGGCCGGCATGTACCCGGATTTGGGGGAGCGCCGCAAGAACCAGATCGCCATCGAGGGCAACTTCGCGCCCACCGCCAACTGGACCGGCCCGAACGGCGACCAGTTGCAGTCCGCCTTCCCCACGATGGATGACCCGGCGATTTCCGTCGACGTCTACGTCGGTGACGCCGGCCTGGATACCGGCCGCCCGCAGAACATCTTCACGCTCGACCAGGCGCTCGTCGCCGAAGGCCTGCTGCAGAAAGTCACCCGCGTCCAGCTGACCCCGGGCTCCGAAGCCACCGTGGACACCGACGGCGGCGAGGTGAAGGTGCGTTTCGACGGCGCCGCCGAATACGCCAACTACCAAATCTCGCGCGACACCACCCAGATCTGGGCGCTGATCGCCTCCACCGTCATGCTGCTCGCACTCGCCGGCTCGCTGGCGATTAAACGCCGCCGCATCTGGGTCCGCCTGCACCCGTCCGACACGCCGGGCCACACCGTCGTGGAGATCGCCGGCCTCGCCCGCACGGACCGCGCGGGGTGGGGACGCGAGTTCGACGAGCTCGCAGCAGAGCTTCTTAGCGACGATTCACACCTCGAACGTCGCGAAGACGAGGAAGAATTTGACCCCTATGACCTTGGAAAATAGGTGCCCGGTGGAGTAGGTTAAGACCTATGCTTGTCAACACCACCATGGCGGAGCTGTCCGACCTGACATTCCGCACCGCTTTCATCATCTACATCGTGGCGCTGATCATGTCCTTCATCTACTACGGACGCGTCACGGCAGTCATCGACGTCCGCCGCGAAGCCCTGGCGGAGAAGGCCGAAAAGGCAGAGAAGAAGGTGTTGGTGGGAGCTGGCGGGCCGGATGTCGTCGATACGCAATCGGCGCTCGACGACTCGGAATACACCGCCAAGGTGGCCAGCGCCCGCAAATGGGCCGGCATGACCCAGGCGCTGGTCTGGGTGGGCGTGGCGCTGCACGTGGTGGCATTTGTCACTCGTGGCCTCGGCGCGAAACGCTTCCCGCTGGGCAACCTGTACGAATACATCCTGTTCATGACCGCTGTGATCATGGTGGTCGCCGCCGTGGTGATTCAGCGTAAAGGCTGGCACACCATCTGGCCGTGGCTGCTGTTCCCAATGGTCATCGCGATGTTCCTCAACTCCACGGTGTTCCACATGCAGGCCGCCCCGGTGGTGCCGGCGCTGCAGTCCTACTGGCTGCCGGTCCACGTGTCCTCCGCGGCGATCGGCGCATCCATCGGCCTGGTCTCCGGCGCGTTCGCCCTGCTGTACCTGCTGCGCATGTGGCAGCCCCGCGGCGAAGAGCACGGCTTCTTCGGCGCTATTGCACGCCCGCTGCCGTCCGCGAAGACGCTCGACCAAATGGCCTACAAGACCGCCGTGGTCACCCTGCCGCTTTTCGGCATCGGCATCGTCTTCGGCGCCATCTGGGCCGAGGTAGCCTGGGGTCGCTTCTGGGGTTGGGACGCGAAGGAAACCGTCTCCATGATCACCTGGATCCTCTATGCCGCCTACCTCCACGCCCGCGCTACCGCCGGCTGGAAGTCCACCGCAGCGGCGTGGATTAATGTGTTCGCCATGGCGATGACAATCTTCAACATGACATACGTCAACACCGTGATCGCGGGTCTGCACTCCTACGCAGGGCTGAACTAGTGAAGGTGCTGATCACCGGCGGTGCCGGTTACATCGGGTCCACAATTGCGTCCTGCTGCGATGATGCCGGCATCACGCCGGTAATTCTGGACGATTTCTCCACCGGCCTGCGCACCTTCGGCGAGCGCTTCGACTGCTACGAGGGCGACGTCGCTGATGTTGTCTTGCTGGAGCGCGTGTTCACGGACCATCCCGATATCTTCGCGGTGATCCACTGCGCCGCCAAGATCGTCGTCCCCGAGTCCGTCGAGCGCCCCCTGTTGTACTACGACAACAACGTGGCCAAAGCCATCACGCTGCTGTCCATCATGGAGCGCTTCGGCGTGCGCCGCTTCATCCTGTCGTCCACCGCGTCCATGTACGAGCCGGGCCCCGACTACATGGTCGACGAAACCAGCCCTGTAGACCCGCAAAGCCCCTACTCCGCGTCGAAGTGGTTGTTGGAGCGAGTGCTTCGCGACGACACCGCCACCGGCCACCTCAACGCCATCGCCCTGCGCTACTTCAACCCCATCGGCGCCGACCCGGCCCTGCGCACAGGCCTGCAGAACCCGGTCCCGTCCCATGCGTTGGGCAAGATGATCTCCGCCTACCGCGCCGGCGAGACCTTCACCGTCACCGGCGTTGATTGGCCGACCCGCGACGGCTCCGGCCTGCGCGACTACATCCACGTTTGGGACCTCGCCCGCGCCCACGTCGCCTGCCTGCAGCGTTTCGACGACATCTCCAACGGCTACGACGTCATCAACCTCGGCACCGGCCAGGGCACCACCGTCTTCGAACTCGCCGAGGCCTTCGGTGAGGCCACCGGCACCCCACTGTCCGTGGCCACCGGCCCGGCCCGCCCCGGCGACGTAGTCGGCTGCGCCACCCGCACCGACAAAGCCCACGACGTGTTGGGCTGGACCCCCGAACGCTCCATCGCCGACGGGGTGCGCGACTCCCTGGCCTGGTCTGAGAAACTCCCCGCCGTTCTGGAACAAGAGGCCAACCGATGACCAAACCCCGCAACAAGCAGGGTAAACCCGCCAGCGACGATCCGGTGCTCATCGCCCTCGGCGAGCAGATTGCCTCCAGGCGCCGCGCTTCGGGGCGTTTGCAGCAGGACGTCGCCGACGCCGCCGGCGTGTCCCGCTCCACCCTGCACACCATCGAGCACGGCGGCGCCGGCGTTCGGTGGGAGAAGGTCATCTCGGTGGCCCACACCCTGGGCCTGAAGGTTGTCCTGGCGGAGTCGGACTGACACTTTCTGCCGGAATCTGTCAGCGCACCGCATTGCGCCTGGTCAGAAATCGGACCTGACAGATTTCGCAAAATCTGTCAGGGAGGGACAAATAGTTCCACGCCCGCGCCGGAACCCGGGAACTATTTGCGCGATCTCAAAAACCGACCTGGGGGAAGTGAAATATTTCTCCTCCCAAACCCAAGAAAGTTCCCGGGCGGGGAACTATTTGCAAACCCGCCCCTAGTCCAGTTCACCGCGGCGCCGGCGGCGTTCTTCATCCTCGCGGCGCTTGCGTTCGGCTTCTTCGCGGGCGCGGCGCTCCTTGAACCGGTTCTTCTCGATGTTCCAGAGGAACTCTTCGTCATCGTCAGGACCTTTAATGACCGGCTTTTGGGGTTCCTGGAGGCCGCGCTGGCTGCCGTAGCGCTGCGCGGAGCCGGGGCCGAACGCTTTCCACATGAGGATGACGGCCAGGATGATCAGTGCAAGGAGTAGCAATCTTCCCATGGTTTTAAACATACTTGCCCGCCGGTTAGGGTTAGCCATGTGAATGAGGAAACTTCTCCGCAGGTAGATCCGCAGGCTAAGTCGCGCGCGAATAGGGCGGTCGCGGTGTATGGCGTGTTGCGGTTGGTGTTGTTCATTGCGCTGACAGTTGTGATTCAGCTCTTTGCAGTGCTTATCGACGCCCCCGTGCCCGTCATCATGTCCGCCCTCCTTGCCCTTATCGTGGCGTTCCCGCTGTCCATGCTGGTGTTTAAGCGCCAGCGGTTGGAGGCGAACGCGGCGGTGGCGGAGCTGAAGCGCCAGCGCGATGCTCGCAAGGAGTGGATCCAGAGCGAGCTCGCGGACCGCTAGAGGCGCCGGCAGCGCAGCGCGGACAGTCGGCGCGAGCAGCCAGGGCGCCGGCGCGAGTAGCCAGGGGGCCGATAACCGGCGCTAGCGGCCGAGTTCGTGGCTGAGCGCCTCGAGTTCGCCGCCGCCGGCCATTTGGTGGGTGAGCTCGTCGAGCGTGACGTTCTCTCGGGGTTCATCGAGTTCCTGGCGGCCGAGTTTCAGGATGGTGAAGTGGTCGCCGACCAGGTAGGCGTGGTGGGGGTTGTGGGTGACCAAGACGACGGCGATGCCGCGGTCGCGGGCGGCTGCCACGAAGCGTAGGACCACGCCGGATTGTTTGACGCCGAGGGCGGCGGTGGGCTCGTCGAGAATAAGCACGCGGGCGCCGAAGTAGACGGCACGTGCGATGGCGACGACCTGGCGTTGGCCGCCGGAGAGGTTGCCGGCGTCGACGTCGACGTCGGGGATGTCGATGCCCATTTCGCGGAGTTGTTCGGCGCAGATCTGTTTCATTTCGGTGTCGCGGAGTGCACCGAAGCGGCCGGTGAGTTCCTGGCCGAGGAAGAAGTTGCGCCACACGCTTAACTCGTCGACGATCGCGAGCGTTTGGTGCACGGTAGCGATGCCGGTGTCGATGGAGTCGCGGGGGGAGGTGAAGGTGGTGGGGGTGTCGTCGATAAGCAATTCGCCCGATGTGGGCTGATGGAGCCCGGCGAGGATCTTGATCAGCGTGGACTTGCCTGCGCCGTTGTCGCCGAGGACACAGGTGACTTCGCCTTCGCGGACGGTCAGGTTCACGCCGCGCAGGGCGTCGAAGCTGCCGTAGGACTTGGTGATGTTTTTCAGTTCGATGACAGCCACTTAGCGCCCCTTGGTGTATTTGGCGAAGGACGTGTTGGTGAACACGGCGAAGAGCAGCGTTGCGCCGAGGAAGAACTTGAACCAGTCGGGGTTCCAGCCGGCGTAGACGATGCCCTGGTTGGTCAGGCCGAAGATCAGCGCGCCGATGGCGGTGCCCACTGCGGTGCCGCGGCCGCCGGTCATGGCGCAGCCACCAATGACGGCGGCGATGATGTAAAGGAATTCGTTGCCCACGCCTTGGCCGGCCTGGATGGAGTCGAAGGCGAACAGAGTGTGCATGCCGACGAACCAGGCGGCGAAGCCGACGCCCATGAACAGCAGGATCTTCACGCGGCGCACGGGCACACCGACGGCGCGGGCTGCGTCCTGGTCGCCGCCGACTGCGGTGATCCAGTTGCCGAACTTGGTGCGAAATAGCACGAACGATGCGATGGCGACGAACAGGATCCACCACAGGACGGTCACGTTGAGGGTGACATCGCCGATGTTGAAGGTGCCGGCGAAGACCTTGCGGGCGGACGGGAAGCCCTCCATGTCGGCGATGGTCGGTGTGGCCACCTGGCCGGTGATGAACTTGGTCAACGCGAGGTTGAGGCCCTGCAGCATGAGGAAGGCCGCCAGGGTGATCAGGAAACTCTCAATGCCGGTGCGGGTGACCAGGTAGCCGTTGAGCGCGCCGATGGCCAGGGAGATGCCCAAAGCCATGAAGGCGCCGACCCACGAGTTGAGGTGCAGGTTGTAGTTCAGCATCGTCGCGGCGAGCGCGGCCGTGGTCACGGCGACGCCTGAGGACAGGTCGAATTCCCCGCCGATCATGAGCAGTCCGACGGCGAGTGCCACGATGCCCAGTGTCGACGACGCGTACAACGTGGTCGCAAACGCTTCGAAGGAACGGAATGCGGGCGCGACTGACAGGAAGAACGCGAAGATGGCGATGAAGCCGAGCAGGGACGCGAACTCGGGGCGCCGGATTAGTTTGGCTAGTCCGGTGTGGGTGCGTAGTCGGTCGTCGCCGGAGGTCGATTCCTCGCGCGACTCGTCGGCTGTGACGGCAGTGCTCATCGCATACCTGCCTTTGCGGCCTCAGCGACCTTGTCCACGTTCGACTTATCGACGAACGACGGCCCGGTGTACACCGGACGACCTCCACCGAGGGTGCCGCCGTTGCGTTTCGCGACCCACAGTGAATCCACGGCAAGGTAACCCTGCAGGTACGGCTGCTGGTCGACGGCGAAGGCGACGCGGCCGTCGGCGATGGCGTCGACAAGCTCGGCGTTGGTGTCAAAGGTGGCAACCTGCGCCTCGGAGCCGGACTGTTTCACGGATTCGGTGGCGCGCATGGCCACCGGCGCTTGGAGGGCAAACACGGTGTCGAAGCTCTTGTCCTGCGACAGCTTCGAGGTGATCGTGGACTGCACGGAGGTGAGGTCCTGGCCGTTGACGTAGAGCAGTTCGACGTCGCCGCCGAGGCCGTTGCGGACGCCGTCGCAACGCGCTTCCTGCGAGGAGTTGCCCTGCTCATGGATGATGCACAGGACCTTCTTCTTGCCTTCTTCCTTGAGGCGCTCGCCGGCGGCGTTGCCCGCCACGGTTTCGTCTTGGCCGAAGAAGCCGGTCATCCCGTAGTCCTGGTACTTGTTCATGCCGGCGTTGAGGCCGACGACGGGGATGCCGTGGTCGACTGCGTTGCGGGCTGCTGGGCCGATGGCCTCGGCGTTCGGCATGGTCACGGCGATGCCGTCCACGCCGGCGTCCACGGCAGAGCGCACTAGGTTCGCCTGGTTGGGGGCTTGTGGGTCGGAGGAGTAGCGCAGTTCGATGTTGTCTTTCTTGGCTGCGTCCTCGGCGCCCTTGCGTACGAGGTCCCAGTAGGTGTCGCCCGGTGCGCCGTGGGTGACCATGGCGACGACGTAGCGCGGGGTGTCTACGCCACCGGCGGTGCCTTCGGTGTTTTCTGCTCGCGGGGCGCCGCCTGTCGACGAGCACCCGGCGAGCATCGTCGCAGCCATCAGCGCTGCGGCAACGAGTGTTTTCCGTGCCTTGAGCATTACAAGAGTGTGATCCAAAGCACCCTATTTGTCAAGGTCATGGGCAGCGTCACAGGCAGCGCCGCGGGCCGGCTCAGAACACTCCGGCGATGATCAACATTGCAGGTAGTGCCAGGAATGTGGTGAGGAAGACGGTGTCGCGGCAAATTACTTCGCCGGAGCGGTACGTGGCCGCGTAGTTGTACACGTTCTGGGCGGTCGGCAGCGCACACAGGATCAGGGCGGCGTACATGTCGCTGCCGGTCAAGCCCATTTGCGTAGCGACGACCCACGCCACCGCCGGCATGCCGATGAGTTTGAGGGCGGTAGCGGTGATCGTCGGTAAGCGGTGGCTCTGGAGGACCTTCTCGCCCGTGAGCGACGCGCCGAAACTCATGAGGATCAGCGGGATGGAGGCGCCGCCGAGGATTTCCAAGGGGGTCAGCACTGGTTCGGGCACGGTCCACGAGGACGCGGACACGGCAAAACCGGCGAAAGCCGCAACAACAACCGGGGCGGTCAGACCAGCAAGGACCGACTTGAGCACGCCCGACGCGCCGCGGTCCAGACCTGCGATAACGATGGGGGAGAGCACCGCCATCTGCAGCACCAGCGCCGGGATGACGTACGTCGGATCGCCCAGCACATACGTGGCAATGGGCAGGCCGATGTTGACCGAGTTGTAGTAACTCGACGACGCCGCACCCGCCATCGTCTCCGCCGTGTCCTGCTTGAACCACACGGCGCTGATGATCCAGTAGATGATCATCGTGGCCACCGTGGCAATCGCGATGACCAAAATGACCGGGGAGAAAAACGCGTCCGTGTCCGAGACCGCCACTGAGGAGAAGATCAGCGCCGGGGTGGCCACGTAGAACGCGATGCGGTTGAGCTGTAGACGTTGCTCGCCCGGTCCAATGACGCCTTTGTGAGCAAGCCACCACCCCGCTGCGATGACAGTGAAGATGATGGCAAAACCGGTAAGGACGTCAAGCATGCCGTTACCTTAGAACGTCTCCTTCGGGACGTACTCACTCCACCCGAAATCGCTCTCGTTCGGCATGTCGGAGGTGTACGGCACGGGCTCGCCCGCGCCGCCGAAAATCGCTGAGCCCACCGACGCCATGGCCAGGGCTGTCACCACCGACCAGATCAGCATCGCCTTGCCGTTCATGCCCAGCACCGGGATGAGGTCCTTGCCTTCAGCGCCGCTGCGCACCTTCATAATTGCCGCTACCGCAAATGGCAGGGCAATAAACGCCGCAAGCGCAGGCTTTGCAGAGATGGCCAGCACGATCGACATCACGAACGGGACCAGGGTCAGGAAGGTGAAGAGGCGGCGCGAGTTGTCGTCGCCAAGCCGCACTGCAAGCGTGCGCTTCCCGGCCTCAGCATCGGTGGGGATGTCGCGGATGTTGTTGGCCAGGTTCACCGACGCGGAGATCGCACCCACCGCGACGGCGCACAGGAGGGCCTCCCATGACACGAACCCGGTCTGCGTAAACGCCGTACCAATCACGGCGACCAGTCCGAAGAAGATAAACACGGACACTTCACCGAATCCGGAGTATCCGTACGGGCTTTTGCCGCCGGTGTAGAACCAGGCCGCGGCGATGCACAGCGCGCCAACCAGGATGAGCCACCACGCGCCCGAGGCGATGGAGAGGATGATGCCAAACACGGCAGCCACCGCGAACGACGCAAACGCGGCGAGCTTCACATGCTCCGGCTCCGCAAGCCCGGCCGCGGTCAGGCGGGTCGGGCCGGTGCGGTCCTCGTCCGTGCCGCGGATGCCGTCGGAGTAGTCGTTGGCAAAGTTCACGCCGATGATCAGCGCCCACGCCACGATGAACGCCAAGATTGCGTACTCCAGGTCCGCGAGCCCGTAGAGGGCGGCGGCGCCGGTGCCGGCGATGACGGGGGCGAAGGCGTTCGGCCAGGTGTGGGGGCGTGCGGCCTCCCACCAGTGATGCAATGTGGCGGAATCAGTCATGCACTCCATCATGCACCCTTGCGCTGCGGTGGGCTAGGGTAGTTCGCCATGTGGATTGACTATGCCGTGCGCCAAGGGCTCGTGGCGACGAGCGCGTTTGTGCGGCTGCCAATCCTGAATCACGCCGCGCAACACGCCGATATTGCCTTCCCTACCAGCGGGGATACCGTCATTTCCCTGACCACACACGGATCGAGGGTGAAGTCGGCAGCGTCTGCGATCGCCTCGCTGCTCGTGGGCACGACACGCCTGCCGGTGCATTTGTGGCTCGACCCGGCGGACTTTCATGCACCGTGGCCCGCCACCTTGCGCGGGCTCGTGGACCGCGGCCTGCACGTCCATAAGTCCCCCGGCGGCCTCGGCCCCCACACGAAGTACTTCGGCACCTTCCAGGAACTGCCCGGCCACAGCGTGATCACGGTTGACGACGACGTCCTCTACCCCCGAAACTTCGCCACCACCCTCACCAACGCAGCCGACCCGTCGAACGTCACCGCGTTTCGCGCCCACCGCATCACGCTTGATTGCGACACCATCGCCCCCTACAAAAAGTGGCGCCCCGTCCGCACCACCGAGCCATCTCACCTGAACTTCGCCACCGGCGTGGACGGCGTGCTGTACCCACCGAACATGGTGGAGTTCGTCGCCTCCCGCGGCACAGCGTTTCTCGACGTCTCCCCGCGCGCCGACGACGTCTGGCTCAACCACTGTGCGCTTCGCGCCGGATTCCCCGTCCGCCAGGTGGCGGACCGCCCCGCCTCGTTCCCGCTCGTGCCCGGCTCCCAACGCGTGCGCCTGTCCCGCGACAACCTCGCCGGCGGCAACGACACCCAAATCGCCGCAACCTACACCGAGAAGGACGTGAACCTGCTCCTCGCTGCTGTGTAGTGGGTGTACACGGCGGTGGAGGACTACGCTTTTACGCGTGAGCACACCATCCACCCCACGGTGGTTCCGTCCGGCGCAGCTGACTGCGCTGGGTTTTCTCGTACTGATCGCGTTCGGCACTGCGTTGTTGTGCATGCCGTTCGCCTCAGCCGACGGCACAGCAACGCCGTTCATGGATGCCTTGTTTACCGCCACGTCCGCCACATCGCTGACGGGCCTGGTCACGGTGGATACCGGCAGCCACTGGAGTATCGCGGGCCGCGTCATCGTTATCACGCTGATCCAGGTCGGCGGCCTGGGCATCATGAGTATTGCCTCGCTGACCGGCATGCTGCTGACTGGCCGAGTGAAGTTGCGGTCGCGCTACTCTACGGCTGCTGAAGGGCGTCCGATTTTGGAAGGCGGGGTGCGTGCCACGCTCGTCGCTACGCTATTGCTCACCTTCGCCTTCGAACTGTTTGTTGCAGTGATCCTGTTCTTCCGCTTCATGGTCGAATACGACATGCCGGTCCTCAGCGCGGCGGGCGAGGGGATCTTCCACGCAATTTCCGCGTTTAACAACGCCGGGTTTGGGCTGCGCTCGGACAGCCTGATCTCGTACAACTCGGACGGCTGGATCCTCCTGCCGCTGGCAGGCGCGCTGATGATCGGCGGGCTCGGCTACCCGGTGCTTTCCGAGTTGGTTGGCCGCAGCCGGGAGCGCTTCCGCGGCCTGCTGCGCGGCACACCAGTCAGCGCCCGGAGACTTTCAGTAACCACCCGCATTACCCTTGCTGGCACAACGTTTCTGGTGCTCTCCGCCATGGCGCTCATCGCCGTGCTGGAGTGGCGAGGATTCCTTGCAGACATGTCCACGGGCACGAAGCTCCTCAACGCGTTCTTCAGCGGCGTCACCCCGCGTACCGCCGGGTTCAATTCCATCGACTACGCCGACGCCCACCCGATCACGCTCATGGTCACCGACATCTACATGTTTATCGGCGGCGGCTCCGCAGGTACCGCGGGTGGCATCAAGATCACCACCGCGATCGTGCTGATTGCCGCCATGGCAGCTGAGTTTGGCGGGCGTGACCAGACCACCGTGGGCAAACGCACCGTCCCAAAGTCGGTGGTCCGCCAGGCCATGACGGTCGCCGCCGCAGGCGTTACTGCGGTCACCCTCGGCGTGGCCGCGCTCCGGGTGTTCGACCCCCAGTTCACCGCGGACCAAATCAGCTTCGAGGTCATGTCAGCCTTTGCCACGACAGGCCTATCCACGGGCATTACCTCGTCGCTAAGCGTGCCCTCCCAACTCGTGCTGTGTCTTTTGATGTACCTCGGGCGCATTGGCCCGTTCACTCTCGTGGCGGCGCTTGCCGCCCGTAACGTCGTGCGCAGGTACGACTACCCAGTAGAAAGGCCTTTCATTGGCTAGCTTCCCCGGCTCCCTGTTGCGGAGCAAACAACGCATCGACATCCCACCGGTTGTGGTCATCGGCCTCGGCCGCTTCGGTGGCGCGCTTGCCCACGAACTGACCCGCCACGGCGTAGAGGTCCTCGGCATCGACGTTGATGAGCGACTCGTGCGCGATCATGCGCCATTGCTTACCGACGCCATCGTGGCCGACACCACCGACCTCGAAGCCCTGCGCCAACTCGGTGTCCAAGAAGTGGAACGTGCCGTCATCGGCATCGGCTCCGCGCTCGAGGCATCTATCCTCACCGCCTCGAACCTTGTCGATCTCGGCGTACCTGACATCTGGGCCAAAGCCGACTCCGAATCCCACGCCCGCATCCTGCAACGCCTCGGCGTCGCCCACGTCGTCCGCCCAGAGCACGACACCGGCCGCCGCGTCGCCCACCTGCTCGGCGGACGCTTCCAGGACTTCGCCGAACTTGCCGAGAATTACGGCGTGATCAAGATGGTCCCGCCACGCCCGCTACTCGACGGCCCCTGCGACGCCTCGCGTCTCTGGGACAAACACCGCGTGCAAGTGGTGTCAGTGCGCAACGGCTCAGGCCAGTGGCACCCATTCGCACCAGGCATGGAACTGACCGCTTCCGACCTGGTCGTGCTTGCCGGTGCGCCCGACGACCTGGAGCGGTTCTCACAGCTGTAGGTGGTCTGTTTCTGCTGCGGTGTAAGGGGGGGTGTTTAGAAGACTGAAATGGTAGCGGTGTGGTGAGTATCTGGTAGCGCCTGAGTGAGTATCCGGTAGCGGAGGCTCGCCTAGGCTCGGCACGGGCGGCGGGTCTGTCAAGGATCCAGGGATGGCCGCGTTGACAGGGGCGGGTTTGATGCCGGCGCTCCGAGGGCTCGGTACTGCCGCGTTCCGAGTAGTTGGTACCTGGACAGCCGAGCCGGGCCGACTGTATGACCCCGGCTGCAGGCATTACTCGTTCGAGCAGGACACTGGGGGTGTCCTTGCGCATGGTGAAGACTTCTATGCGGGTTCGGTGTCCGCTATGTTGCAGCCGGCTCTCCGTCAGCGTTATTCGCAACTGCCCACAACGGTCCAGCGAGTCTTCGGTGCTGAGAACGCTCGGGGCCCGGGCTCCCCAGAAAGTCCCACGACCACTGTTGTCGGCCTGGAATCGAGACAGCGGTGCAGTTCGCGAGCAGGCTCCAGGCGTCTCCTTCTTATGACAGGTCGCGCTGTCACAGCTTCACCGAAACACGGTACTTGAAGCATGAACTATGAAAGCGCCCTGCAGTGCCAAGTACGCGGAGCAGCGGTACCAACTACGCGGAACCGCGGTACCAACTCCCCCGAAGCGTCGTGCATCAAGGATGGGCTTGGGCCGCTCCTGAAGCGAGGTGAACTGCAACCGGGCTGGGTTCAATTTAGTGCCGAAGAGTCGCGCCGACAGTAGAGGCTTCCGCGGCATAGCTCCAATTTCAAAAGCGGACTTCATCCGGAACGAGCCGCACCCGAATGAAGCGGATACGGGAACCATCACCGAATGCAATTTGAGCCGCTACCGGATACTCACTGAAGCGCTACCGGATAGTCACGACACTGCTACCAAATAACCGGTCGCAACAGTAAGGGGAGTTGATGTGTACCGTCGTGGCATGTCGCACACACCCCGCAAGCCGATCCCCAAGGTTGCTTACGCTCCGATGCTAGGCCTGGAAACCTATGTGCGCGCACGGGTTGAAAAGGACGCGTCACACCTCGTCCAACTTCGTGCATCTGCGTTGAACCAATGTGTTTACTGCCTGGCAATGCACCGACGGGACGCAAGGAAAGATGGCTGGTCCAAGGAGCGCGTCTCGCAGGCGGAGAACTGGACCGACAATCGCGAGCAGTTCACCGAAAAAGAACGAGCCGTTCTCGAACTGACCGATGCAGTGACGAGAATCAACGGCGAGAGCTCCGTTCCGGATGAACTCTGGGAACGCGTCGAGGAGCAGCTCGGCCAAAAGGAAGCACGAAACGTATTGATGGCGATTGTCGCAATCAACGCGTGGAACCGCATCGCCATCACCACCCGGATGGATCCACGAAGCCTTTCACGAGTCGACGCGTTTGACCTCGGTAATGAATGACAAACATTGAAGCCCTGCGCCGTTAGTCTCAGTCCATCTGCAGCACGGCGCGAAGTTCCGCGAATAGCTCCGGGCGCAGCCGGTGTATGACCGTCCTGCCCTGGCGGCTCTTTTCTAGAAGGCCGGCCTCGGTAAGCATTTTGAGGTGATGGGAAACTGTCGGTTGGCTTAGCCCGGAGCGTTGCGTGAGTTCGTTCACGCTCATCGGTTCGCAGCCCTCTTCGGCGATTCTGGAGAGAAGTTGTAGCCGGCCGGGGTCCGCTAAAACTTTGAACAGGTCCGCGTAACGCGTCGCGTCGTCTTCGGAGAGCAAACCGGAGCCCAGTGAGCAGCAGTCGAGGTCAGTGTTTTCTGGAGTGGCGACGTAATCGTTCATACTTCCTACCTCGTTATATTGACAGTGATAAATATGAGACTTAGTGTCCGTTTTGAATGCTGTCAATAGGTAAGGATTCCAGATGGAAGACACAACCTCTCAGCCAGTAGAGCGTATGTCGTTTCTTGACCGCTTCCTACCAGTGTGGATCATGCTCGCCATGGCGGCGGGCCTCGCCCTTGGACGGGCAGTGCCGGGACTTTCGGGCGCACTTGAGAGTCTCGAAGTCGGAAGCATCTCGCTTCCGATCGCGCTCGGCCTGTTGGTGATGATGTACCCGCCCTTGGCCAAGGTGCGCTACGACAAGACCCGCGAGATTGCCACCGACAAACGGTTAATGACCGTCTCAATCATCTTGAACTGGATCGTCGGCCCCGCGTTCATGTTCGCACTCGCCTGGATCTTCCTGCCGGATGAGCCGGAGCTGCGCACCGGCCTCATCATCGTTGGTCTCGCTCGCTGCATCGCCATGGTGCTGGTGTGGTCGGACCTGTCATGCGCCGACCGTGAAGCCACCGCAGTGCTCGTGGCCATCAACTCGGTGTTCCAGGTTCTCATGTTCGGGGTACTCGGCTGGTTCTACCTGCAAATCCTGCCCAGCTGGCTGGGTTTGGAGACCACCTCGGTGGAGTTCTCCTTCTGGGCAATCGTGTCCTCCGTGCTGGTCTTTTTGGGCATCCCGCTGCTCGCCGGGCTGCTGTCTCGCATCATCGGTGAGCGCACCAAGGGCCGCGACTGGTACGAAAACACCTTCCTGCCCCGGATCTCCCCACTCGCGGTGATTGGTCTGCTGTACACAATCGTCCTGCTCTTCTCGTTGCAAGGCGACCAGATCCTCTCCCAGCCGTGGACGGTGGCACGGGTAGCGATCCCGCTGTTGTGCTACTTCGTCGGCATGTTCGCTATCGCACTCGTGGTGTCCAAGGCATCCGGGATGGGCTACGCCCAGTCCGCGTCCGTGTCCTTTACCGCGGCGGGCAACAACTTCGAGTTGGCCATCGCCGTTGCGATCGGCACGTTCGGCGCCACGTCCGCCCAGGCGTTGGCGGGCACGATTGGACCGCTTATCGAGATCCCCATCCTCGTCGGCCTCGTCTACCTCATGCGCGGGATCGGCCCGAAACTGTTCCCGGGCGATCCCACCTTGCCCAAATTGTCCTAAGGAGACGTTGTGAAGCCCTCAGTCCTGTTCGTGTGCGTCGGCAACGGCGGAAAGTCCCAGATGGCGGCGGCGCTCGCCGAGAAGCACGCGGGAAGCCAGCTCGGCATCCACTCCGCGGGCACCAAACCTGGTACGTCGCTGAATCAGGAATCGGTCGAGGCGATCGCAGAGGCCGGCGCCGACATGTCGCACGGCACTCCCAAACCCATCGATCCTGAACTGCTGCGCAGCGTTGATCGCGTCGTGGTGCTCGGCGAAGACGCGCAGGTGAACATGCCCGAAGACGCCCGCGGCACGCTGGAGCGCTGGCGTACCGACGAACCCTCGCACCGCGGCATCGAAGGCATGCAGCGCATGCGCCTCGTGCGCGACGACATTGACAATCGTGTGCGCTCGCTTATCGACGAACTCCTGTAGCGCCCTAGCACGCCGGGGTCATCGGGATTCGCTGCTTGTTGCGGAACCTCGTCGCCTGCATGCGCGCCGGCGACGTGCCGCGGTAGTGGGTGGTGGAGGGGGAGGTTGCGTACTTCGGATTACTGGACGGTTTTCGGGAGCGCTGCTTCTCGATCCTCACACCGCCGCATTCTGGCACGAATTACACGGTTGTGCTTTGTGAGTTCTCGGGGCGAAGCCACAAGCTCAAGAATGCTCAGGACGTGCGATGCCGTTCCGGTATGAGGGCGAAGCCGCCGTAACCGCGAGGTAAAAGCCCCCTCTCATATGACGCTGATCTTACGGGAAGCTCGGAGGGGGTCTCGATTGATTTCAATATAACTAAAGTTGCGTAACTTAGGCAACGGAATGAGACGTAGGAGGGAGTAACGATGCACGCGGAGACTAACTCACCGCGGTCCGAGACCGCTTCCTGGTTCGCGGATAACCAAGCCAACTGGGATTCACGGGCCCACGCCCACATGTTCAGCAACTACGGCGGTAAAGATGCGTTGATCGCGGACAAGGCAGCTATTAGCGATGTCCTCGCGGTGGACATTGACCGCTTCGGCGACCTCACCGGGAAGTCCGTGTGTCACCTGCAATGCCACGTGGGCACCGACACCATCGGATTTGCCCGCCGCGGAGCCTCCCGAGTCATCGGCGTGGATCTCTCTGCGGAGTCACTCAAATACGCCCGCGAATTCGCCGCCCAAGCCGACGCGGACGTGGAGTTTATCCAGAGCAACGTCTATGACGCTCGAGAAGCGGTCGACGGCGAATTCGATCTCGTCTACACCTCCGCAGGTGTGCTGTGCTGGCTTCCGCAGGTGCGTCGATGGGCGGAGGTCGTCGCAAAGCTGCTCGCTCCCGGCGGCATGTTTTTCATCCGCGACGACCACCCCATGTTCATGACAATCGGAGAGGACGTTTCCCAAGGTCTGCGCATTGAGCAGCCGTATTTTGAAATGCCTGATCCGCTCACCTGGGAGGACGAGGAAAGCTACGTCACCACTCCAGGAGCGCCAAAACTTGCTAGCCCACGCAACCATCAGTGGAACCACTCTCTCGGCGAAATTGTTACTGCGCTCATCGACGCGGGGCTGACCGTCACCGCTCTTGAGGAAACTCCGTACTCCGCGTGGTGCCCGTGGCCGGAGCTGATGGTCGAAGACTCCCGCGGTTTCATCCTCCGCGATAATCCCGAGCGCCTACCACTCCAATTCGCCATTACCGCAACAAAGCCCTAAGAGCCTTTGCCTATCGACGAACCTTCGGTGGGCAGGCAAACCCAAAAGGACACGGGAGGCGATAGTCGAGGTTCACCGAAGGGTTGTATCTAAAAACCATCTGCGATATTCTCGTGTCCACACTGCAGCCGTTGACCCTCCATAAATCAGGAGAGAGCCGAGGACTGCAGTTTTTCGTTATACTCAGCTCATAGCAAACCACTCAAGAGTGGACACCAACGTGAAGAGGCTTCCTCGGTATCTAGCTAGTGTTCTGTTGAGGAGGGGCCCTCGCCGGTGGTTTTGAGTATCAATAACCGTGCGTGCCCCAATACCCACCGAACAGTCCCAACCAACGCGGACTTTCCCACCTAGGAAAGCCGGTACACCTCGTAGTCGCCGGGAACGCCCGCTCCGGGAACATGCGCAAGTCCGAGCCTCACAGCTAGGCCAATCGACGCCTCATTCACAGGGTCGATGATGGCAACGATGGGGAACGTCGGGAAGCGCTCGCGGGCGCTCGCAATCGCGGCGGCTGCGGCTTCCTTGGCGTAGCCCTGGCCTTGCGATTCGGGTGCGAACCGGTAGTAGAGGTTCAGGACTTCTTCGTCGGCTTCCTCGCTGTGTCGTACCCCGGTAAAGCCGATGGTCGCGCGGTCGAGGGTGCGTACCGTGTAGTAGCCCAACTGCTGATCGGCCCAATTGTTCTGCCACGAGCGCGCAAGCTCGACAGCCTCATCGCGGGTCTTCATTGTCAGCTCGGGGCGGTGCTCGTAGGTGCGGGGATCTGAGTGAATCGCAAAAATGGCATCGATATCCGCATGTGTAGGCACCGACAACTCAAGCCGCGGGGTGTGCAGGGCAAACGCATCAGGCATGGTGAGTCCTTTCCTGCCGCTTGTTCCACAGGCGCCACAAAGAGAACTCACCCGCGGCACTCAGTACCGGCAGGGTGGACAGGCGTACGGCGCGGCGCACCGGACGGTAGTCGCGGACGGCCCAGCCTTGGGCTTTCGCGTGGCGGCGCAGCGCACGGTCCGGATTGACGGCAACGGGGGAGCCGACCATCTCAAGCATGGGGAGGTCGTTGATGCTGTCGGAGTAGGCGGTGCACTGCTTGAGATCGTGTTGCTGCAGTAGGTCCTCAAGGAAGCGGCGGAGGTTTCCTTGAGAGACTGACCATTGTGCAAGGAATTCCCGCTGTTCTGACATGGCAATCGTGACTCTTTCGGTGGCGGTGTTAGCGTGAGCAATCATACAAGGGCGAGCGACGTAGGCACGATGAAGACGAGTTGCGATGAAGACGGTCGAGCTGATGGTGCGCTCCACGTGCGGTTCGTGCGAGCGGGTGGAGGCGCAGATCGCTCCGGTGGTGGAGAAGTGTGACACGGAGCTAGTGCTTGTCGACGTCGACCTGGACCCCGACAACGCCGCCCAATACGGCGATCGCGTGCCGGTTGTCGTCATTGATGAGGAGGAGTTTGCATGCTGGGAAGTAGACAACGCAGACCTTGAAGCCGAGCTCCTCTTTCCAACGCTGGGGGTTCTTTCGTTTTTATGTTGTTATGTTCGTTCCCGGTCCGTCGATGACGGGCGTAGCAGTGCACTCCGGGGGTGGGGCCGAGCTTCGCATCGACCCCTTCCCGTCGACCAACTCAGGTCAGCGCGGTGACGGTGCGGGCGACGCCGGAGTACGAAGGGATCCGCCAGATTGCAATAAGAAATCCAGCCCACACTCTGAGCTTGGCTCGGAGGCGGGCTGAACGATTGACATGAATCCTAGCGTTCGTGAGGTTAGTTCCACAAGCCTGAAAACTCGTTTGTATCAATTTGCTAGCTGTAGCTACCCAGAGATGTTTGTCGGGCTCCTCCGCTAAGGTAAAAACTACGTAACTAGCGGGAGGTGAGTGATGACTGTTCGAATCGACATTGCAGCACCGACGTTGCGTTGGGCCCTACAGCGGACCGGCGTCACGGTTGAAGAACTTGCCCAAAAAAGCGATTTTCGGTTGGTCCGGCAATGGCTGGAAGGGGAGGTATCCCCGACGTTGCGTCAGGCCCAGCACTTGGCATCGCTTGCTTGTATCCCGTTTGGATACTTGCTTCTCGACGACCCCACGGATGACCAACCGGATTTTCCAGATTTCCGCACCGTAGACAGTAAGAAAGTAACCGAGTTCAGCCCGGAATTGAAGGAAACGATTTACGCCTGTGAGCGGCGTTTGGGTTGGTACGCCGAATTTGCTCGTGCAGAAGGCATTGAGCCCCCATGCTTCGGTGGCGAATGGACATTACGTGATAACCCGGACGATGCCGTGCGTGCATTACTTCCTCAGCTCGCCGATGCTGGATGGAAGCCAGGCAGGGCGGCTACTGGTCGAGAGAATGTGCTGGAATTAGCGGAGGCAATTGAGCACTGCGGTGTCTTGGTGATGCGAAACTCCGTACTTGGAAATAACAACCACCGCAAACTCGACATCGACGAGTTTCGTGCTTTCACACTGCTCGATGGTGCTTACCCCTTGATCTTCATCAACGGCAGTGATTACAAAGTTGGGCAGTACTTTAGCCTTGCTCACGAGCTAGGCCACGTGCTACTCGCTGCAGAAGGGCTCACTGGAGCCATGAACGATCATCACGATGTAGAGCGATGGTGTAACAGGTTTGCAGCTGCCCTGCTTCTGCCGCAGCATGCGTTGTTGCAGGAATGGGACAGAAATCCCGATCTGAAACACATCACTGAATGGGCATACGATGCGTACCGGGTAAGCGCGGATACGACACTGTGGTCCCTTGTGGGGCAGCGCCGCCTTGGCAAACCACAAGTGCAGGAATTCCTTCGGCAACGTCCCTCGAACCCTACGCCTCCGATTGTTAGTGGAGGCGGTGACTTCTTCGTCACGTTGAAGTCTCGGCTGGGTGGCCGGTTCTTGGACACAGTAACCGGCGAATATGCAGATGGCGCAATTTCTCAAGAGGAAGCTTCGCGCCAACTGGGCATTGCAAAGACTGCGACGCTGAAGAATGCGGTTACTCGTATGCAGGAGGTCGCATAGGTGTACCTCATCGATACGAATATCGTGATCGGTGCGTTCAATCACCGTCCGCGAGACATTTTTGAATCGTACGACGAGTCCGAAGACATGGTTGTTGAAGACCTTGAGTTCGGCGACCGCAAGTTCAAGATCGACTAGGGCGATTACTTTAACTTCAAGATTCCGCTGGTATCTTCCGTCCAGTCTGCTCTGGACGTGAAGCCGGAGGCAGTCAGCGAGGCAGAGGAAGGCATGTCCGAGCAGGTCGATACCTACATCGGCAAGCTCATGAAGGACGGAGTGAAGAACTCCAACAAGGTGGGCACCCTCCCGCTCGACATTGAGAAGAAGGACGCGTACAAGACGCTGGTGGCGCTGCGTAAGAAACTCAACGCCACTTCGGTTCCGAAGACTGACCGTTTCGTGATGGTTGGCCCGGAGATGGAATCGGCGTTGCTGTACGACGAGCGCCTGGACAAGGCAGTGAACAACAGCAATCTCTTGAACGGTGAGATTGGTCGCCTGCTCGGGTTCCGCATCATTTCCGCGCCGACGGTGCCG
>OJLW01000179.1_pt1 | contig 35456 bp, 30 predicted proteins | sample 1597021 | NCBI WGS metagenome assembly OJLW01 (sample SAMEA3904676, study PRJEB24821) | metagenome | biome: Builtin; feature: hospital; material: surface | place: USA | collected 2013-06-03
ATCATTACTTATATTTTCTTTGTTTCACCTCTTGACTTTTAATAGTTAGTCTTTCTGTTACCAGAATGGGTGCGATAACATTTTAATTATATCATAATATTATTAAAACATAAAAATAAGCCCGTCCTGCTCGTGTCTATACTTATCCCAAATTACGAAGTGATCTGATGGTAAGCTAAAATTGCCCTAGCGGCCGAGAGCGTGCCTAGAAGAGCGGTTCGCAGCGAAGCGAGAAAGACCAGCATTACGCTGGTCTTGTGTCTATTCATACTTTGCCCTATTTGCCTTTAGGACTTCTTCAGAGTGTTTTATTCTTTTTATTTCTTCATCATTTAATTCTACCTCGAGGACTTTTTCAACTCCCTTTCTTCCTATAACACATGGAGTGGATAAGTAGATATCATCTATACCATATTGGCCTTCTAGGAGGCTTGCTACTAGGATTGTGGACTTTTTGTCATTAACAATTGCATCTATTATCGAGCAAACTGTAGAGCCTATTCCGCATTGGGTGTGGCCCTTGCCGTCTATTACCCTCCAGGCCCTCTCACGGACAAGGTTTTCGACCTCATCTCTTGAAAATTCGCAAGGATTTGCTTTGAGATACTCATCAAGGCTCATATTGCCTATAGCTACCCTAGACCAAGCCACAAACTGGCTTTCGCCATGCTCGCCAAGGGTTACACCCCTTACATCTTTTGGGTCAATATCTAAAAGTTTGGCAAGGGTTGTATTAAGCCTTGTTGTATCAAGGGCTGTACCAGATCCGATTACTCTTTCTTTCTCAAAGCCGCTTACCCTATAAACTAGATCTGCCATCAAATCGCATGGGTTGGATACGACTATAAATATCCCATCAAATCCCGCATCGACTACTTCCTTGACATAGGATTCGACTTGGTCTTTATACATTACATATTCTTCAAGCCTATCTTTGATTCCATCAAGGGTCCCTGTGGCAAGAACGATTATATCCCTGTCAGCCATATCCCTGTAGGAACCTGAGCTCATCTTTACATAATGAGGATAAAAGCTTGAAGCATCCTCTATATCCATCGCTTGGGCCTTGGCTAGGCCTTCTTTCTTGTCATTAAATTTAATATCAGATACTAGTCCCAGCCTTGCAGCAGTGTAGCCAACTGCAAAACCTACAGCACCTGATCCAATTATTCCTAATTTCATTTCTTTTCACCTCGCAAATTATTATACCAAAATATTCACATAATCCTACTCAAATATACAATTTGATATAAATTTATTAAAATACTTCACATCTGCCTAACTTGTGTTATAATCTAAGTAAGAATATATTGTTTTATCATTCTAAGAAAGGAAATAATATGGACGTATACGAAAAAGCATTAGAAAAACACAAGGCTTGGCAGGGAAAAGTCGCCACAGAAGTAAAGGCAAGGGTAGAAAATGCCGAAGATTTAACCTATGCCTACACACCAGGTGTAGCAGAGCCATGCAGAAAGATTGCTGAAAATCCTGACGATGCCTATATCTATACATCAAAGGCCAATACCATAGCGGTAGTTTCAGACGGGTCAGCAGTCCTAGGTCTGGGCAATATCGGCCCAAAGGCAGCCCTACCAGTCATGGAAGGTAAGGCAGTCCTTTTTAAGGAATTTGGAGATGTAAATGCAGTCCCAATTGTCCTAGATAGCCAAGACCCTGATGAGATCATAGAAACAGTCAAAAACATTGCCCCAGGCTTTGGTGGTATCAACCTTGAAGACATTTCATCACCTAGATGTGTCTACATAGAAAATAAACTAAAGGAAATTCTTGATATACCAGTCTTCCACGATGACCAACACGGCACAGCCATAGTCACAGCAGCAGCCCTAATCAACGCCTTAAAACTAGTAAATAAAAAGATTGATGAAATTAGAGTCCTAGTCTCAGGAGCAGGTGCAGCAGGCTACTCAATTACCAAGCTCCTCATAGATTTGGGAGTAAAGCACATAGTGGTGTGTGATTCAAAAGGCACCATCAACAAAGACCACCTAGAAAGCGAAAATCCAGTCAAAAAGCAAATAGCAGAAATAACCAATGAAGACAACTTCAAAGCAAGCCTTAAGGCAGCCATCAAGGGAAAAGACGTCTTCATAGGTGTATCAGCAGCAAATCTCTTAGATGCCAAGGACATAGAAAATATGAGCGATGACCCAATAGTTTTCGCTATGGCAAATCCTGTCCCAGAAATAGACTACGACCTAGCAAAATCTGCAGGAGCCAGGGTAGTAGCCACAGGAAGGTCTGATTATCCAAATCAAATCAACAATGTCCTAGCCTTCCCAGGCATTTTTAGGGGTGCCCTAGATGCCAGAGCTAGCCAAATCACAGATTCTATGAAGCTTGCCGCAGCCAAGGCCCTAGCCTCTATGGTAAGCGAAGAAGATTTAAACGAAGATCACATAATCCCAGGAGCCTTCGAAGAAGGCGTGGCAGCCCACATAGCAGATGCCGTAAAAAGCGAAGTTAAAGCCTAAGCATAAATAAGAAAATCCATCCATAAATCAAGCCCCTAGTATGGGGCTTTTCTTATTGAATAAGAGCCTTTAAACTAGTAAAATAATAAGGATTTGAAAAGTGTTTTAGATTTAGTAAAGAGGTAAAAATTGAAAAAAGATATAAAGCTAATAGCTTTTGATATAGATGGCACAATTATAAATAGCAAGGGCGAAGTTCTAAAAGAAAATAAGACCCTTATAAAAAAATTAAAAGACAAAGGCATCAAAATCATCCTTTGCACAGGCAGGACCTTCAATGGCCACTGGTGGATAAGGGAAGAGCTTGATTTGATGGCCTATGACGACCTTTCTATCACATCCACAGGAGCCTACATCAGGAAAAACTCCACAGGCAAGGCCCTAATTGACAAGAGCCTGACCAAGGCGGATGTAAGATATATCTTCGACCAAATCGATGACCCTAGGCTTCAGATGTCAATTCATACAAGGGATGTCATTTTTATTAATGAAGATAAGCCAAACGAGGCCTTCCTCAAGGACAAGGGCCTAGTAAGGATGCCAAGGCTAGCCTATGATAGCTTGGATGATATTCCTGATGAGATTGCCAGAGTTTGCCTATCAGCAAGCCCTCAAATCTTAAAAGACTTTGAGGATAAGCACAGACAGGCAATCGAGACGAGATTTAAATACATGAGAAATGCACCCTTCATCAGCGAAATCCTAAACCCTCTGGCTGGCAAATCTGAGGCCCTAAGAGATCTATCAGAGATTACAGGCATTAATCTTGATAATATGATGTATTTTGGCGATGGCCTCAATGACCTAAAATCAGTCGAGCTTGTGGGAGTGGGAGTAGCCATGGGAAATGGAGCAGAGCCTACTAAAAAGGCCGCAGACTTTACAATCGGCACAAACGACGAGCCTGCCATAGCAGATTTCATAAGAAAGTATTTGGATATAGATGAATAGATTTGTAGTCCTATCTTCAGGTTCATCTGGCAATACTAGCTTTTTATCCTATGAAGGCACCAAAATCCTAATAGATGCAGGCTTTTCTGGCAGGAAGATTGAAAATCTTTTGGCAGAAATTGGCGAGCACCCATCAGACCTTGATGGGATTTTCCTAACCCACGAGCATACAGACCACAGCCAGGGTGCTGCTGTCCTCGCCAAGAGGTTTAAGCTTCCAATCTATGCCAACGAAGGCACTTGGAAGGCCTTTTTGCCAAAGACCAAAAATCTCAAGGACGAGTCGATTAAGATTTTTAAGTCCAATGAATTTTTAAACTTCAAAGCCATGGATATTTATCCAATTTCAACCTACCACGATGCCTATGAGCCGGTAGGTTTTGTAATTTACCTGGCCAATAAAAAGATAAGCCTAATCACAGACACAGGAGTAATTGACGAAAAGATCGCCTACCAAATAAAGGGATCTGATGTCTATTACATGGAGGCAAACCACGACCTGGAGGCCCTAAAGATTGGCCCATATCCCTATAAGCTCAAGCTTAGGGTCATGGGCAAGATGGGCCACTTGTCAAATGACCAAGCAGCAGAGGCCCTAGGCGATGCCCTTGAGGGCAAAAATGAAGCAGTCTTCCTTTCCCACTTGTCAGAGACTAATAATACCGAAGCACTTTCAAAAATCACAGTCGAATCCTATCTTAAGGGCCTAGGCCTAGACACAGACAAGGATATAGACCTAGAAGTAGCAAAAAGATACCAACCATCGAAAGAAATAATATTATGACAGATATAAAAGAAATAGAAAAATCACTTATAAAAAAATATAGAAAAGAAATATGGTCGCCCTTTATCAAGGCCATCAAGGAATTTGAACTCATAAGCGAGGGAGATGTGGTCGGAGTAGCAATCTCAGGCGGCAAGGATTCCCTAATCCTAGCCAAACTTATAGAAGAGCTCCACAAGCATGGCCCGGTAGGCTTTGATGTCAAATACATCTGCATGGACCCAGGCTATGATAAGGAAAATCTTGACCTTCTTAAGCACAACCTAGAATATTTACAAATCCCAGCAGGAATCTACGATTCCAAGGTTTTTGACATATCAGAGACCCTAGCAGATGGAGGCAATCCTTGCTATCTCTGTGCCAGGATGAGAAGGGGCTTTCTCTACGCCAAGGCTAAAGAACTTGGATGTAACAAGCTAGCCCTAGGCCACCATATGAACGATGTCATCGAGACAATCATGATGAATGTCCTCTATGCAGGAAATTTCAAAACCATGAAACCAAGGCTAGCCGCCCAAAACTTCGAAGACATGGACCTCATAAGGCCTTTATATTATCTTAAAGAAGAAGACATCATCAGGTGGAGGGACTTTGCAGGCCTTTCTGCCCTAGATTGTGCCTGCACAGTCACCAAATCTAGCTCATCCCACACCAGGGCTGAGATCAAAAAGCTAATAGCAGAAATTAAAAAAGATAACCCAGAAGTAGAAAAATCAATCCTAAGATCGGCTGAAAATGTCAACTGCGACATGGTCTTAGCCTACCAAATAAATGGAGAAAAACACTCATTCATGGAGGAATTTAAATGATAATTGACCTAATCAAAGTCCTAATCCTATCTATAGTAGAAGGGGTTACAGAATTTTTGCCAGTATCATCCACTGGCCACCTAATCCTAGTCAACCAATTTGTAAAATTAACGCCAGAAGGCTTCTCAAATGCCTTCAACGTCATAATCCAGCTAGGAGCTATCCTGTCAGTAGTTGTGATTTATTTTCACAAGCTCAATCCTTGGTCAAAGGAGAAAATTTCCTTGCCAAAAAAATATGACAAGCTAAATGGCCAGTCCAAGGCCTACTTTATTTTGACCCACCCAGATGGCCAAACCATCAAATTATGGACAAAGGTAATAGTCGGAGTCCTACCAGCCATGGTCCTAGGCCTACTCTTTGATGATCTAATCGACAAATACCTTTTTAATCCAATCACAGTAGCAGCCATGCTTGTAATCTGGGGAATAATTATAATTTTAATTGAAAGAAAAAATAGGGGCAAGGAAGCCTTCGCCTACGAAAGCCTAGAAGATGTCCCATACAAAATAGTCCTAGCCATTGGATTTTTCCAATGCCTAGCCATGATTCCAGGCACATCCAGGTCAGCTGCCACAATCATAGGAGCCCTCCTCCTAGGCCTAAGCCGTCCAGCTGCAGCAGAATTCTCCTTCTTCCTAGCCATCCCAACTATGCTAGGAGCCACAGCCCTAAAACTATTCAAAAACCTAGCGGGTTTTTCAGGTTATGAGTGGTTTTTAATCGCCCTAGGTATGGTCTTATCATTTATAGTGGCCTACGCAGTAATCAAGAAATTCCTAGCTTATGTTAAAAACAACGACTTCATACCTTTTGGAATTTATAGGATAATATTAGGAGTTCTTGTATTGGGATATTTTTTGGTGGTTTCTTATCCAAGATAAGATTATTTTAAGGGGGTCCCTAAGACCCCCTCTTTTTTTATCCCAGATAAATTATTTTAGGGGCTTTTGCCACTAATACCACATATTTATTATCCAAGATAATAGTATTATTTACTTTAATTCTTAGTAACTTAATCTCATAATTAATTATCATTATAAACATATCCCTTCGTTCAAGGGGGAATCCCTAGGGAACGTTTCGCACGTTCCCTCATCGGATTCCCCCTTACACCCCCTTTCCGTTACACCCTCCGAGCGACCCCTCGCGGGGAAATAGGATGTTTGCTACGCAAACTTTTGGTACATGACTGCTATTCATCCTGGTTCAAAATCTATTATTTCAAATCTCGTCAGCTAAAAATTTAGATTCGCTACGCTCAACAAAATTTTCTTAACGCTTCCTTGATTTAAAATAATCTACGATTTTAATTAAGTAATTCTTTAGATTTTTTTCCCCAGCTCTACTTATAGCAATGTTTGCCATAGGCTATAGCCCTATCCTAGCGAAGCTGAGCTATGGAAGGACTTATGCAGAGTAAAACGAGCCTTAGATTCGATTTGTCGTTAAAAATCTCTCAGGATAAAAAATAATATCCCCAAGTTCAGGAGATTTAAAATCAAAAGTCACCGTTAAGAAAATAACACTGACAACCATACTTAAATACAAATACTGTAACTACTGAGATGACAAGTAAATATAAAGTTCCTAGTTGGGCTAGATTGTGATTTTTAGGGGACTTTTGATTTTAAATCAGTAAGGATAAGGCTAGTTAGATACGAAGTAATCCGTCATAATATAGAGGATTGCCGTTAGGCAATCTTCACTTTTCGCACTCCGCCTTAGGAGTCGCTTGTGGGGTGTAACGAAGTGGGGGTGTAAGGGGGACATAAACGCCCCTTGATTTGGGGCGTTTATGCCGGAAACATAGTGCGGTAGCACGAAGGAGTTTGCGTAGCAAACGGGTTTCCGTCCGGTGAGGACCCATGCGAAAGGGTCCTTGGCCCTCCCCCTTTGGCGAAGTCATCAGCTTGATGACAATAATTCATTGTGAGATTAAGTTACGAAGAGGACAACTTTATAATGCTATTATCTTGGATAATAAAGCAAAAAGTTATTATCTTGGATAATAAAAAAAGGGTTTTAAGGGGAAAGTCCCCTAAAATCCCTTTTTATTATTGCAAGAAGAACTCATCTAAGGATCTCTTGCTGGCAAATGGCGAAAGTCTCACAGCTATTTCTGTGCCTGCCTCTTTTAATTTCTTAAATATCCTCAAATCATTATCATCTACTGCTACTTCTTCTGTTAGGCTTTTTTTGCCCTCTTGCATGTGGATTATACCTATGTTTAGTTTTTCGATTTTTATGCCGGAGTCTGCGATTTTTTCGGCATCTTCTGGACTTTCTACTATGGCGAAGTAGTCGCCTGGGTGTTTTTCTAGAAAATCTTTCACTTGTTCTACTTTTAGGTAGGTCGCCTCTATATTTTCTGGGATGGTTAGGTTCATTACTTCTTGTCTAAAGTCATCTGTGGCTACCCTATCATTTGCTATTATTACCTTATCTATCCCGTATTTTGCACACCATATCTCTACGACCTTGCCGTGGGATAGGCGGGAGTCGATTCTTACTAGTGCTAGTTTCATTTAGGCCCTCCTTATATACATTTCTTTTGGATTATCTATGATTAAATCAGGATTTCCTTCTTCTAGGATTTTCCTATCCCTAAAGCCCCAAGAGCAGGCTACTGTGTAGATACTTGCGTTTTTGCCACATTTTATATCTACTTCGCTATCTCCAAAATAGATTATATCTGAATTATTTACCCCAAATCTCTCCTTTAAGATCATGATGCCTTCTGGGGATGGCTTACGCTTATAATCTTCTCTATATCCTAGGATATAGTCAAAATAGCCCTCTCCAAAGACTGCTGGGATTACCTTCTTGCAGGTTTCATCAGGCTTATTGGAAAAACATACTAAGGGCTTGCCGGTTTTTTTAAGCTTATCTAATACTTCTTTTATCCCATCATAAGGCCTTGTAAGGTGGGATGGGTTGTCATCATAGGCCTTGTTGTAGGTATCTAGGAAATCTTTCCTGTAGGAAGCATCCCTTTCTGCCCCTACATAATCTAGGACTTTTTCGCAAAGGACTACTGGCCCATTGCCTACAAATTTTTCGACCATGACTTTTGGGCACTCACCAAGGCCAAAGGCTTTTAAAGTTTCGTTTATAAAGTAAGTTATGGTATCTATCGTGTATAGCAAGGTACCATCTATATCAAATATATACATAAGTCTCTCCTCATTTCTTATGATTAATATACTTGTTTTAGCCCCTTATGGGTAATTTTTTGTAAATTTAGGAGCAAATTTCTAATTTTTGGGTATAAAATAAAGTAATAGTATAGAAAAGAGGAGCTTATGAGCGAGATTAGAAATTTATCCATGCTTAGTGACTTTTATGAGTTTACAATGGCGGCTGGATATTTTGAAAATGGCATGAAGGATCAAGTAGCAGTCTTTGATGCCTTTTATAGGAAAAACCCCGATGGCGGCGGTTATGCTATTTTTGCAGGTCTTAACGATGTAATCGACTTTATCAAGAACCTACATTTTACAGAAGATGACATAGAATATTTTAGACAGACTGAAAATTTCTCTGAAGAATTTTTAGAATATTTGTCTAATTTTAAGTTTACAGGCGATGTGTGGGCCTTTCCTGAAGGGTCTGTCATGTTTCCTGGCGAGCCAATTATTACTGTCAAGGCCCCTATCATTGAGTGTTCAATTATAGAAACTTACTTACTCTTGTCAATGAATTTTAATTCACTTATAGCAACTAAGACTAACAGGATTGTCTCATCTGCTAGGGGCAGGCTAGTTATGGAATTTGGGGCTAGACGTGCCCAGGGAGCTGATGCTTCAATTACAGGAGCTAGGGCTGCCTTTATTTCTGGTGCCCCACTTACATCCAATACTTATTCATCACAAAAATACGCTTTTAAGGCAGCAGGAACCATGGCCCACTCTTGGATTCAAGCCTTTGACTCCGAATATGAAGCCTTTAAAACCTACGCCAAGATGTATCCAGATAATTGCATACTCCTAATCGATACCTACGATACCCTAGAATCAGGCCTTGTTAATGCCATGAAGGTCTTTAAGGAAGAGCTTGTACCAAAGGGACTTAAAGGCGGGGTTAGGATTGATTCGGGAGATTTAGCTTATCTTTCTAAGGAAGTTAGGAAAAGACTTGATGAAAATGGCCTAGAAGACTTTACCATTGTCGCTTCCAATTCCCTTGATGAATTTAAAATCGAGTCCCTCCTTGCCCAGGGAGCACAAATTGACTCCTTTGGTATTGGCGAAAGGCTAATTACCGCCAAGTCTGACCCGGTTTTTGGCGGAGTTTATAAGCTTGTTGCTATGGAAAAAGATGGCGATATGAAGGCTAAGATTAAGGTATCTGAAAATGTAGAAAAGATTACGACACCTGGCTTTAAGAAGGTCTATAGGCTTTATGACAAGAAAACTGGCAAGGCCGAGGCTGATTATATAGCTCTTGCCGAGGAAAAAGTGGATGATTCTAAGCCTATGGTAATCTTTGACCCACTCTTTACCTGGAAGATGAAAAAGATGAAGGACTTTAGGGCTAGAGAGATGCAGGTTCAAATCTTTGATAAGGGAGAGCTTGTTTATGAAGAGCCAAGCCTTGAAGAAATCGCAGAATATAGGAAAGAAGAAGTGGCAAGCCTTTGGGATGAGGTGAAAAGATATGATAGCCCACACAATTATTATGTGGACCTTTCCCAAGACTTGTGGAATTTAAAGCAAAAACTAATTTTAGAAGCAAAATCTAAATAAAAATTAGCTCTAAGCTAGCTAAATGCTGGCCTAGAGCTTTTTTTATCTTTTATTCATCTTTTAAGGCATCCTTAGCTAGGACATAGCCTCCTATAAGGCCTGCTTCATTGCCTAGTTCTGGGAAGACTATATACTGATCTGGATTTGGAATATTTATATAGTGGTTATCAAGTTTCGCAAATTCTCTTCTGATTTTTTCAATCATACCTTCCTTGTTTACTACACCACCGCCTATTATTATGATGTGTGGTCTTAGGATCATAGTGTAGGTCATAAGGCCCTTGGCTATATATCTGGCGAGTATATCAAAGGCTGGGTCATCCTTGTCGAGATTTTCTCCCCTGACCCCTGTCCTTAGCTCTAGAGCAGGTCCTGCGCAAAGACCCTCAAAGCAAGAATCGTGGAAGTCGCACTTGGCCTTTACAGTGTCGCCTTCTTCTCTGGCAAGCTCTATGTGGCCCATTTCTGGATGGGAGAAGCCCTCAAGTAGGACTCCATCTTGGATATAAGAGCCACCAACCCCTGTACCTATAGTTAGGTAAAGAGAAGAGCGTTTGTCCTTGGCTGCCCCGTACTTATATTCACCAATTCCGCTTGCCCCAACATCTGTGGTAAAGCCTATTGGTAGGTCTAATTCTTTCTTGATTGAACCTAAAAGGTCAAAATTTCTCCAAAGCTTTTTTGGTGTTTCTAGGACAAAGCCGTAGGTTTTTGACTCCTTGTCCACATCAATTGGTCCAAAGGCTCCAATTCCGATGCTTTCTACAGGATTGGCCTTTAGAAAATCTACCACATCCTTCATATTTTCCTTAGGATCTGAGGTTTCTATCCTAATTTCCTTAACTATATTGCCTAATTCATCTAAAACTGCACACCTAATCTTGGTGCCGCCTAATTCAATTGACCCGTACATAATTACTCCTTTTTGATTTCTTACTTATATTATAAGCTATTTTAGGAAAAATTGGAAATCGCTTGTATAAATTCCCCTTAACTTAAAAGCCCTTATCTTCGCTTAGTTTCTTAAACCAGGCTCCAGATTTTTTGATAATCCTCTCGCCGGTGTCAAGCTTATATTCTACAAGACCATATCTATTTTTATAAGCATTTAGCCAGGACCAGCAATCTATGAAGGTCCATAGATGGTAACCCCTGCAATTTGCCCCTTCATCCATAGCTTTTTTGAGGTAGGTCAAATGCTCTTTGATAAAGTCAATCCTATAATCATCTTCTATCCTGCCATCTTTTCTAAATCTTTCCTCATCTTCGACTCCCATGCCATTTTCTGAGACAAACCAGTCTATATTATTGTAATTATCCCTAATATTGATGGCTATGTCATAGATGGCTTGAGGGTAGATTTCCCAACCCCTGTAAGGGTTCATGCGCTTACCTGGCATATCGTATGGCAGATAGTACTTAGTAGGCATAAATATGGCATCATCCTTGTAGGTGTAAGGATTTTCCATTACTCTAAGTGGCTGATAATAATTTACCCCAAGGAGGTCTACGGTATTGTTTTTAATTATTTCTAGCTCATCTGCAGTGAAATCTGGCATGAGGCCTTCTTTTTTGATTATATCAACTAGCTCTTTGGGGTAAGTCCCGTGGACTGATGGGTCTAGGAAGGACTTTTGGGCAAAGAGGTCTGCAATCTTTGCAGCTTCCAAGTCATTTTGATTCTGACTTCTCGGATAGGCTGGGGTTAGGTTTAGGATTATGCCGATTTTTTTATTTGGGTCTAGCTCTCTTAGGGCCTTTATGGCCTTGGCTGATGCCAGCTGGGTGTTGTAGGCTACTTGGACTGCCTTTTTGGGATCAACCTCACATGGGTAATGATATTGATAAAGGTAGCCACATTCGACATGGACGATTGGCTCGTTGAAGGTAAAAAAGCAATCCACATATTCTCCAAAGAGCTTAAAGCAAGTCTTTGCGTAGTCTACATACTTTTCTACGACCTCTTTATTGGCCCAACCCCCGATTTCCTGGAGATACATAGGCATATCAAAGTGGAAAAGATTTATAAAAAGTTTGATATTTTTATCCTTGATAGCCTTAAAGTATGATTTGTAAAAGTCGACTGCCTTTGGGTTTACTTTCCCATCCATGGCTGGAATAAGCCTAGACCAGGAGATGGATGTCCTAAAGGAATTGTGGCCAGTTTTGGCCAAAAGTTCGACATTTTCCTTATAATCGTGGTAGAAATTGGAAGTATTTTCTGGGCCTATCAAGTCATGAAACTTGTAAGGCTCCTGTCTGTACCAATAATCCCAGATATTATCAGTCTTGCCATCAGTATTTCCCCCTTCTGTTTGGGTAGCTGAGGTTGCAGATCCGAATAGAAAGTCTTCAGGAAATTTTATCATAACTTCTCCCTTTCTTCTCTTAGTTTGATGTTGGCATAGGCCCCGTAGAGGTTGTTGTCATTGAAAAATGACACCGGTCTTATTTTTAAGCTTACACCAGCAAATATCTCTTCTTTTAGCTTGTCTTTTAGGGCAGTCATAAAGTTTTCATCTTCAGAAATCGCTCCGCCTATATAGATGATTTCTGGGTTGATGGAATAGGCGATATTGTATAGGCCCATGGCAAGGTAGATAAACATCTTATCAACCTCGCTATAGCAAGGCTCTTCCTTTTTGAGGTAGTTTTCAAAAATTGTGTAGGTATCAAGGTCGAGGTCATATTTTGCCTTGATGGCCCTTGCCACATTTGGCAGAGTCCCTAGGGTGGAGAGGTTTTTGACCTTGCCATAATCATTAAAGAGCATATAACCAAATTCTCCACTTTCTAGGCTAAGGCCCCTTAAGATTTCTCTATCCTTTACCACTGCCCCGCCTATGCCAGATCCTATTATCACAAAGCAAACCAGGCTTTCTTCAAGCTCTTTATAATAAATTTCCCCAAGGGCTGCGCAGTTGGCATCATTTTCTATGGCTACTGGTATTTTAAATTTCTCTTCTATATGTTTTGCAAAGTTTCTCTCATCAAGATAGCCTAAGGCTGTAAGGCCAGCTACTTGAAAGCTTTCGCTATCAACTGTGCCTGGGGAAGAAAATCCAATGGCATCTATCTGGTATTCTGCCACAAATTTATTTACAGTTTCTTCCAAAAACTTGATAAATTCGTCCATAGTTGGAAGGCTTTTGGCAGAATCTTTTTTGATTATTTTTTCATTTTCAATCAGTGCATACTTGGTGGATGACCCACCTATATCAAATACTAAATACATAATTCCCTTCTTATGTTATAATTATCTTAGGAGTGATTAGATGACAAATACTACTTATAATTTTATTATGGATATCATAAGCTCAAAATCTATAAAGCTATCAAAATCTGAAAGGGTGATTGTTGATAAAATCAAGGATATGGACCTAGACCTTGCCAAGCTTCATATAGGTGAATTTGCAAATTTATTAGAGCTTTCAAATTCGACTATTACCCGTTTTGCCCAAAAGCTAGGCTTTGATGGATATTCTGAGCTTAAATTTAATATTTCCCAAAAATTGCAAAGTCCCAAGTCCCTAAGCCAGGAAATCTACAAGAATTTTATAGATTCTTGCAAGGCCTTTGATGATAAAACTATTGACTTTATCAAAAGCCTGGCTAGTTTTGGTAAGATTGCCGTAATTGGTATTGGCTCATCTGGCCTTTGTGCCAATGAATTTGTCTACAAATTTGGCGAAATCGGCCTTGATAATACCGACTATGCCAAGGAGCCTTATTCTATAAATCTACTTAGCAAGGGGCTTTCAGAAGATGACCTTTTGATTGCAATTTCCCTTTCTGGAGAAAACCACAACCTCCTTGAAGGAGTGGACAATGCCAAGGCAAATAGGGCCAAGATTCTTGCCATCACAGGAAATGGCGACTCGACCCTTGCCAAAGAAGCTTCCTTTGCCATCATCCTTCCACCCTATCCGAAATATTCCTACAAGATTTCAAAAATATTTCCTGTGACCTTTATGCTTGATATGATTTGCGAGGCCTACCTTAACTAGCCTTTATCATTTCTATGCCTAAGTAGCTTAGGACATCCTCTACAAAAATTGAATTAGACCAGGAAAACCAATCTCTGGTGTATTTTTCTGGATCATCCTTATCAAAACCCTCGTGGCACAAATAGGTGCCTGCGTGGGTTTTTTCAAAATATCCAAGAATTTCTTCCTGCTCTTTTTTATCGGTAGCTGTCATAAGCTGCATGGAAAGGGCCAAATGCCAGATGTAATTTTCAGGTGTGTGGTTTGAACCGATGCCTTTTGCAGCCGTCCCTTCATAATAATTTTCGTTTTTGTCTGAAAGGATAAGAGCCCTGGTAGCTTGATAAATTGGATCATCTTTTGCGACATAGCCCAAATATGGAAGGGATAAGAGGCTTGGGATATTGGCATCATCCATGATATTGTAAGAGCCTAGACCGTCTGTTTCATAGGCGTAGACCTTGCCAAAATCATCATCTTCTACTATTCCATATTTTTTGATTCCGCAATCTATCTCATCTGCCAATTTTTTCATTTTTTCTGATAATTCATTTGCCAAACTCTCCTTATCTAAGCAAGCAGCAAGCCTTCTTAGGGCTACCGTGCAAAAGGCATTGGCTGGGATTAGATATTGGTAGATGCAGGAATCATCACTTGGCCTAAAGCCAGTCCAGGACATGCCTGTATAGCCAACATCAGTCCCCCTCGAACCACCCCTTAGCGAATCGCTAGGTGCCCATGGGTCTGGTCTTTCAAAGATGTAGGGAGAATTGTCATGGTTTTGCTCTAATTTTATAAGGTCTACCATATCATTCAAAACCCTTAAAAATTCCCCGTCAAAAATAGTCCCGTCCTTGGTCTTTTCATAATAAAGATAGGCAAGCTCCATTACATAGCAAAGGGAGTCTAGCTCGTATTTTCTCTCCCAAACCCAAGGAGATTCAAAATCTGTTATATCCTTATCAGTCCAACACCTGCCATTTGCTTCGATATTAAAGGCATTGGCATAAAGGTCCTTATCTAGGCAAAAGATTTGTCTGGCGAGGACTTTTTTAATAAGGTCGTTGGCCTCCTTGCTATCTATATAAAAAAGCGGTCTAATCTGGCCAGATGAGTCCCTAAGCCACATAGCTTCTATATCGCCAGTGATTACAAAGGCATCACCCCTATCAGTTTCTTTTATGGTGGTGGTGAAAGTGTTGTTAATGGCTTTTTTAAAAATCTTTTTAATCTCATCGGTAAGCTGGTCGGATTTTTCAACTCTCTCCACCAAGTCTCTTACAATTTCTTTCATCAAAGCTCCAATCTGTATGTTTTAATCTCAAATCCTGGCAAGATTTTGTCAATCTCATCTTTTATCTTAACATCTCCTAAGATGTCATATTCGACCGCCTTAAGGTCAAGCTCTTTAGGGCTTTCTCCTGGATTGAAGACTCTTAGGATTGGCTCGTTCGTGTCATTTCTATATAAGGTTGAGAAAAGATTGTCCCCCAGGTCGATTTGAGGAAGATTTGTATCTTTTTTCTCGATTTCGTTTTTATCTAGGCCAAGGCTTACAAAATCCACCCTGTCTTGTAAAATATCTTGCCTATTTTTATCAAAATCATTTGCAAAGCCTGCAAAGTAGAAGTCAAAGGTCATTTCAGATAAGTCATCTTTTATAAGCTGGGCATCGGGTGTTGGGAAATATCCCCAATCACCAAGCTCGCCTACTGACCTAAAGAGAGTTATATAAAGACCTTCGCCCCTTACCATCTCATATTCGGCAGGACCAACTGCAGATACTCCAAAGCCCTTTTTATCATTATCCATTACTTGGACATAACGGTTGAAATTTTGGGAATAGTCTGGGTTTTTCCATGTCTGTGGTGGATAGGCATCTCTTTCTACACATTCAAAGATAGATTCTGCATAGACCTTGTCTGTTTCAATATTATGGCCAAAGAGGAGGCGCATCCTGTGGTCTTTTGCAAGGTTTTTAAGGCTGATTTTGACCTTAAGAGGCGCTTTTGCATGGTAAAGGGTGATTTCCTTATCAATTGTCATCTCTATTAAGTCACTAGACCTATTCGCCCTTCTCTGGGTGATGTCGTTAAGGCGGATTTGCTCGGTTAAAAGCTTATCTTCGGCTGCTTTTGGAAGGGTAAAAGACTCCCTTAGTTTAATAATTGTTTTATCATTTTCTCTTATAATTTTTTGGTCGATTAGTTTGCCGCCAAGAATCCTTGCCCCATCTGTCGATTGTCTATAGATATATTCATTGCCTATATCGCCTGTATCTTCGATGGCTAGGACGTTTTTAAAGGTCAATCCCGAGCTTTTGTCATAAATATTTAGGCTAGCATTATCATTTATCTCTAGCTTATAAAAATCATTTTCTATTGTTTTTTCATTTATTTCCCTAGATGTAAAGGAAGATTTGCCAGAAACTAGCCTTAAGATTTTTTTCTCAAAGGCTTTTAGTTTTAGGATAAATCTGACTCTGGCCCTATTTGCAAAATATGGCTTTCTAAACTTATCATCTGGCAAGATATAGCCAAAGCCTGTGCCTAGGTAGGTGATTTCTGCAGGGATTTCTACTCCGTCTTCATCTACTAATTTCAATGATGGGACAGATTTTCCCGCAAGTTCATCATAAACTTCTGGATAATCTATGCCGAAAAATTTCCTATCTATTTCGATATCTGTTAGCACTTCTTTCATCCTCTTATAAGGGAGGGTGTTTATTATGCAAATGGCATAATCATTGGCATTAGCTGTTGTTTCCCTGATTTTTTTCTTGGCAAAGTCTTCTAAATAATCAAGGCCATCATATACACTCTTAAAGCGTCTGAGATTGCCATCGTGGACTGAGTCTATGGAACAGCCGCAAATGCTGTCATGGGGATGGTTTTTGATTAGTTCTTGGTAGAAATAATCTAGCTTTTGCTGAGGATAGGCATCCTCATCCACAAAAAGGGTAAAGAGGGGCTGGAGAATTTCTTCAAAACGCATCTCCAGGCTCTTGTTGTATTTTTTTAGGTAATACCTAGATGAGGATGTGGAATTTAGAGTCCACCAACCATCAGTTGCCTGGCTTCTAAGCTCGCCCTTGATTGTATCAAGGTCTCCTACCTCCTCTTCTAGAGCCTTAAAATAAAGGTCTAAATTTGAATGGATGAAATTATAATCTTCATAAAGGGCATTGGCCTTTTTTATGATTTGTCCAATATTTTTCTGGACTGGTGAATGATCACAGCCATTCATTAAAAGAAGCTGATTTGTGGATGCGTATTTTTCCATATCGGCTATGCGTTTGTCCATGTAGGCCTTAAGTTCATCCTCATCTTCTGGTATATCGAGGCCATTGGCATACCAATTTGCAAAAAGCACGCTTAGGGTCTTATCGCCATTGGGGCTTTGCCAATAAATTTCAGAATTTTTTGAGGTAAAATCTTCAATCACTACATTGTCAAAGCCAGTAGCCTTGACTCCCCTGCCAAAATATGCCACGTCTATCCCTGCTTTTTTGAGGATTTGGCTGGCCTGGCCGATATTGCCAAAGGTGTCTGGGAAATATCCGATCATTGAAGGATGTCCCCACTTTTTGATATTTTTAATGCCAAGGCTTAGGTTTTTAAGGTTAGATTCTCCACTTGTAAGGAAGGCATCTTGGAGGATATACCAAGGGCCAAGCTTAAGCTTGCCTGCTTCTATCAGATATTTAATTTTTTCTTTATTTTGAGGGCGGACCTGAAGATAATCTTCTATAGGAAGATAGTGGCCATCTAGCCAATAATATTTAAAGTCTGGGTCCTCAAAGGCCTCAAGGACCCCATCCATCAGGTCAATTAGACGCATGTGGTGGTTTTCATAAGGCAGGTACCACTCCCTATCCCAGTGGGTGTGGCTTACAATGTGGACAGTCTTTTTCATTGGTCATATCCTAATCTTAGGTCTTCGTAGATTTTTTCAAGGACTCTGGAGGTCTTTACCTGTCTTTGTTCGAGCCTATCTTGGGTAAATTCTGTATAAATTTCTACCTTGCAATCTTCTGTATGCTTATAAAATTCTTTGGCCTTTTCTAGGTCGCCGTCAAGTAGGGCCTTGACTGCTTTTAATAGATAAGAAAGGGATTTGAAAAATTCCTTTACTTCCTCATATAATTTTTCATTTGTGTAGTTTTTAAAATAAGAGTCGATTGCCATAAGCTTTTTATCAATTAGGGCCTCAAGCCTTTTATAATCATTGTCTTGGTAGGCTTTTAATATTTCCCCACCTTCCTGGTATTGTCTCTCAGTGAACCTATCATAAACCCCAGATCCAAAGAAGGAATCAGAAATTACATATAGGTCATCAGCCACCTTGTTATCAACATAAGAAAGGGCTGCCTTAAAGGATTTTAGAGGGTCGTAGGCCTTTGGGTCCTTAGCAAAGTCTTCTATCTGGTAAATTGAAATCTTGGAAAGCTCTGCCTGGTTCATTGGATTTGTGAGGATTGACTTGTAATTGACATCCCTTGAATCAAAAAACTCAAAAATTTCCATAAAGATTTGATCTCTTAGATAATCATTGACAGGCCAATTAAGCCAAATGTCAGCTTCCTTACCGAAAAGGTCTATAAATTTGTCATTGGATGCCTTTGTGATTGGAACAACTACATCATAGCCTGTCCACATGATAGATAAATTATCAAGCCCCCTTAAGAGCTTAAAATATTCTTCTCCCTTTTGGTCTATCCAGGCTGAATTGTACCAAGGATGGACAAAGAGAAGCTCTTTATTTTCAAAATTTTCTAGGTGGGCCAAGATATCTTTTACAAGTCTTAGGTGGAAGTCTCTTTGCTCGTAAGCCAAATCCCTATCGATATCATCCATGCAAAGGGCAAAAGATGTAACTCCTGCCTCATGGAGCCTATCATATTTGGCAAAGAGCTTTTTGATTTCTGCATCGTAGTCGTCAAATTTTATTAGATTTTGGCCAGGATGGATGGCCCAGATAAAGTCCACTGACTTTTCCTTGGCAAGGGAAGCTAGTTTACTAAGCTCAGCTAACTTTTCATCTGGATAGGCTTCTCTCCATTTTATATTGTGATAAGGGTCATCCTTAGGTGCGTAGATATAGCGATTCATCCCTATGTCTGATAGGAATTCTATCATTGATAATCTATCTTCAAAGCTCCAAGGTATTCCATAAAATCCTTCTATTACCCCTCTTTTTTCTAACATATTCACTCCTATTTTAATCTTTAAAATGAAAATATTTTCATTTTCCTTTGAAAAGATAAAGGGCTGCTGCTCCCTGTAAATATCTATCCCCACTGGTGTGGGGATTATATTTACTTTAGCAACTGCCCCTCTTATTTTTCTTATTTATTGTTCCAAGCGTCTAGTTGGCTTTGAACTTCTTCTATTACCTTGTCAATTCCTGCTGCGTTTAGTTTTTCTAGGAATTCGTCATAATAGCTTTCATCGAAGGCACCAGTTTTTAGGTTGATGGTGTATTCGTTTACTGATTGTTGGATGTTTGCTATTTCTGTTGCGATTTTGCTTTCATCTAAGGTGAAGCCTAGAACTGGAGATGGTGCTAGTCTTTCTTCAAATTCTTTTGCTTCTTTGTCAAATTCTTCATCGCCGATTCCTGGTGCTCCATCTAGTGGTGTTCTATTTAGTGCTGATAGGAAAGTAAAGGCTGGTACGTCGTAGTCATTGTCTATGCCGTCAGCATCTTTGTTGTGTTTTACAACCTTGCCGTCTTTGTATTCGAAGTTTTTACCTTCGATACCGTAGCATAACATGTCTTGTAATTTCTTGTCTGTGAACATTCTATTGATAAAGTCCATGGCTAGCTCTGCCTTGTCAGATTGAGAGTTGATTGATACCATCTTACCTTGGGCTTTGTCGTTTGATACTACTATCTTATCACCTACGATGTTTGATACTACTTGGTTACGTGGTGCTACTGACCAGATTGCTGCTGATCCTGGTTCTCCTTCACCTTCTGTTAGGAGTACTTCATTTTCTGGCATTACTGTTCCAGGTTCTACTTGTGGTGCTGATGGTGAAATATATCCATTGTCCATGTATTCTTTCATCTTCATGATTTGTTCTTTGAATAGGTCAGCTGAATAGCGGTTGTAGGCTACAAGTTTGCCATTTTCTTCTTTTACAGCTACACCGTCAGTTACAACGTATTCTGGTTCTGGCATTGCAAATAAGAAGTCTTTTGATACGCCAAATGGATATTGCATGCCTTCTTTTTCTTTTACTTCTTTAAAGATTGGTTCTAGTTCTGTGATGTTTTTGATATTTTTGTAGTCGATGTTATATTTATCAACCATGGATTTTGTCCATACAAATTGGTTGGCTGCTACTACACCTGGATAAGCTGCAGGTATACCGTAGATTTTATCATTCATGCTTACGCCTTTTAGCATGTCTGGGTTGATTAGGTCTACAAATTCTTTACCTTTTATTAATTCTGTTAAATCCATTAGAGCATTTTGAGATACTAATGTCTTATATGGGCCAGCCCAGCTTGCTGTGAAGGCTAAATCCCAATCTTCACCTGTTGATGAAGCTAGTTGAAGTCTTTGTTCATAGTCACCCCAATCGTAGAATACTAGGTTTAGGTGGTAACCTGCTTTTTGTTCATCTAGGTATTCGTTGATTTTTGCTACAGTTTCTTCTGTACCTGTTTGTGGGGTACCGATGTTAAGATAGGTTAGGGTTGGGATGTCACCAGTTTCGGTTTTCTTATCATCCTTTTTTTCTGCAGTTTCTGTTGTTTCTGTCTTTTTTGTTTCTTCAGCTGGCTTTTCATTGTTTCCGCATGCAGAAATTCCTAAAGCGAGCATTAGTGCCATTGATGTGTAAGCAAATTTTTTAACTAAATTCATAATCTCCTCCTTAATGAATTATTCTTTTACTGCTCCAAGTGTTAGACCACTTATGAAGTATCTTTGGAAGAATGGGTAGGTTATGGCAATTGGCGCTGTTGTTATAACTACTATGGCCATTCTCAAAGTCTCCTGTGGCAAAGTTTTCATTGCTTGATTGGCTACACCTCCTATTTGGCTACCTCTAGATGCGAGGAAGGCCGTTGAATTTTGTACTCTTATTAACAGGTATTGGACTGGTATTTTATTTAAGTCATCTATATAAAGCATGGCATTGTACCAATCATTCCAATAGCCTAGTGTTAAAAATAGTCCGATTGTGGCAAGGACTGGCAAGGATAGGGGAAGGACGATTTTGAAAAATATCTGAAATTCGTTAGCTCCGTCTATGGTTGCCGCCTCTATTAGGGCATTTGGGATGGACGTCTGGAAAAATGTCCTCATTATTATTATGTTAAAGGTGCCTAGAAGTAGGGGCAAGATTAGGGCCCACACTGAGTTTCTAAGTCCTAAAAACTGTGTCATTACTAAATAGCTTGCTACAAGTCCGCCTGAAAATAGCATCGGAATTGTAGATACTTTTGTGAAAAATCCCTTAAATTCAAAGTCATCTCTGGATAGGGCGTAGGCATAAAGGGTTGTCAAACATAGAGCAAGGATTACACCTACCACTGTGATAAAGATTGACACCTTATAGGCCTGAATTATAGTTGATCCTGACCTAAAGATTAGCTTGTAGGCATCAAAGCTTATCTGTTTTGGAAATAAGCTGTAGCCGTTTGTGGCAAGGGTTGCCTCATCTGTGATTGATATGACAAAAACAAAGAGGAAAGGCAAGATTGCCGATATGGTCAAAAGAATCAAATATATATTTAGGCCGATATTGCTTGCCCTAGATACTTCTAAGGGATCATAATGCTTTTTATTTTTTATTTCTTGCATGATATCCTCCTAGAATAGGGACCTTTGTGGGTCGTATCTCTTGACTAGCTTATTGGCTCCAATTATTAAGATTGCTCCAACAGCTGATTGCAAGAGTGAAACTGCTGATGATAGGCCTATATCTCCATTTTTCATAAGGGCCCTAAATACATAGGTATCGATTACGTTTGTAACAGCATAAAGTGGTCCAGAATCTCTTGGCACTTGGTAGAATAAACCAAAATCTGCCCTAAAGATATTTGCCAGACTCATTATAAACAAAACTGTCACAACTGGCTTAAGCATTGGGATGGTGATGTATTTTATCTGCTCCCACTTGCTTGCCCCGTCCATAACCGCCGCCTCATAATAGGTCTTATCGATCCCTGATAGGGCTGATAGGTAGACTACTGTGTTGTAGCCTAGGCCCTTCCAGGCATTGATTATTACCAAGAAGACTGGCCACCAGGTCTTTGTGGTGTACCAATTTATATTTTTGCCACCGAATTTTGTCAAGAGGGCATTTAAAAGACCCTTATCTGGTGATAAAAATGCAAATACTGCATAAGAAATAACTACCCATGATAAAAAGTAAGGCAAGAAAAGGGAAGTTTGGTAAAACTTCGCAGCCTTCCTATTTAAAAGCTCATGGAGGGCTATAGCTGTAAACATTGCAAGAACAATGTTTACAACTATAAAGGTAGCATTGTACAAAATTGTATTTCTTATGATCACCCAAGCGTCGTTAGACTGGAAGAAGAACTTGAAGTTATCAAATCCAATCCAATCGCTGTGGTAGAGATTGTAAAAGAAATTTTTAGAAAATACCTTATAATTTTTGAAGGGGATGATGACCCCAAACATTGGTAGATAGCTCATTATTGCAAACCAGATGAAACCTGGCAGGCAGAAGGCCATCAGAGGTAGGTTCTTTTTAAATCTTTGGCTAAATGGTTTTTTGGCTTTTTTCTTTCTTTCTTTTAATTCTTTTTGGTCAAGGACCTTAGTCTGACCCAAGTTTTTATTATCCATTTTAACCTTCCTTATAAGTTTTTAACTTTACTTTGGTTTATGAAATTGCCCATAAAGCCTAAAATTATCACTAGCACATAGGTCCAAAGGGCGTTTTTTATCATTAGCTCTTCGATTAGACCCCAGATTAGGCAGATAATTATAGCATATAGGGGATATTTTAAAGTAAGGATGGCAGAATTTTTGATAGTTTCCACAAATCCCAACTCTTTTCTAAAGGCCCTTTGGAGGATGGTATAGAAAATTATATTTCTAAAGGCTAGGCTTAAAAATATCCTAAGGACAAAAAGGCCTAAGCTTCCATTTTCCAAAATTCTCAAAGAATCACAGGAGTAAAAATATAGACTAAGCAATAGGCAATAAGTCGCATATTTTTTGATGGGCCTAGTAGAAAAAAGCTCTTTAAAATATGGTCTATAAAATGATTTTTGATTTACAAATACATTCCTCGTTCCTATAAAGGCCCTTTCTATAGCAAGGCCTAAAAGTCCTATAAGGGGCACAAATAGGAAAATATAAGAAATGAGGCTTTTATCTATCAAAAGATTTATCAAAATTATAGGCAAGAGTATCAGGCTCGTGTAGGTTAGGGAAAGAATGATAAATATTATTATCTCCCCAAGGGCACCCAGGGATTTTGACAAGGACTCCATCAGATAATTCTCATAGTTGTGTCTTTATCAAAAAGGTGGATCTCATCAAGGTTGATATCAAGATTTATATCATCGTGCTTTTCAATCCCCTTAAACTTACCCTGGACTTTTACCGCTATTTGGCTAGCAGCTTCTTCAGCTTGGGCATAAAGGATTGACTCATCTCCGAGCATTTCAATGTTTTCTATGGTTGCTTTTATTGATTTTCCACTTTTCTCATCTAGATTTACGGCAAAGGATTCTGGCCTTATGCCTATGATTATTTCCTTTCCTTCATAAGGCTTGATAGCCTCTTTTTGGGCATCATTTACAGGGATTTCTTCCTTGCCGATTGTAATTTTGCCGCCTGCTACCTTTCCATTGAAGAAATTCATTGGAGGGGAACCGATGAAGTTTGCAACAAAGATATTGGCAGGCTTATCATAGATTTCTTCTGGAGTGCCCACTTGTTGCATGTAGCCATCTTTCATTACGACAATCCTTGTAGCCATGGACATGGCCTCGGTTTGGTCGTGGGTTACATAGATTGTGGTTGTATCAAGCTGGTCGTGGATTTTGGAAATTTCTGTCCTCATCTGGACCCTAAGCTTGGCATCAAGGTTTGATAGTGGCTCATCCATTAGGAAAATATTAGCTTCCCTAACTATAGCCCTACCTAGGGCTACCCTTTGTCTTTGGCCACCTGAAAGGGCTGCAGGCTTTCTATCTAGATATTCTTTTAGCTCTAACATCTCGGCGGCCTTTTCGACCTTTTTCTTTATTTCAGCCTTATCTACCTTTTGTAGTTTAAGTCCAAAGGCCATATTATCAAAGACGGTCATGTGTGGATAGAGGGCGTAGTTTTGGAAAACCATTGCAATATTTCTATCCTTAGGGCTTACCTCATTCATGAGCTCTCCATCTATGTAAAGACATCCTCCAGAAATTTCTTCAAGGCCTGCTATCATCCTGAGGGTGGTGGACTTGCCACAACCGGATGGGCCTACAAAAACTATAAATTCTTTATCTTCAATATCCAAATTGAAGTCAAATACCGCTTGAACACCATTTGGATAAATCTTATCAATGTGCTCTAATTTTAAATTAGCCATATTTTCTCCTTGTCATCTTATGAAAAGGATTTTCTACTAATGTCATCCCTTTCTTCTAAATATTATTTTATAACATCTGCATAAAAAATGCAAGTAAATCGCATAATAAACACATTTTCATAATTTTTATTCATCAAGTTCTAATTATGAAAATATTTTCATTTTTGTTTTTGGAAAATGTTTTACCTAATTAAAAGGCAAAATAGGCAAAAAAATAGACCACTTGTATGGCCTATCTCTCATACTTTGTTCATTTTTAAAAACTTTATTCCACTGGGTTTGACTCAACAATGGTCATCTGGCCCTTAAATTCATAAGATTTAGCTTCATTTGTAATTATAAAGAAATCTCCCCTCTTAAGTGGGTAAGTCTCCCCATCCACAAGAACTTCTCCCTGGCCTTCTACTACAAATTCTAAGAGGTATGGCTTATCTCTTTCTAGCTTGGCAGAAGTCTTTACGGTCATCTCTCTAACTTCAAAATACTCATTTGCTGTGAGGATTCTTTGGTCATAACCATCTTTTTCTTCATTTACTATCTTATCTTCGTTTTCTATAATTTTTATAGCTTCTTTGGATTCTTCTAGGTGGAGGTCTCTTAAATTTCCCTCATCATCTTTTCTATCATAGTCATAAAGCCTATAGGTGATGTCTGATGCTTGTTGGATTTCTAGGATTAAAGATCCCTTTTTTATGGCATGGACTGTGCCAGACCTTACAAAGAAGAAATCACCTAGCTTACTTGGAACTTCCTTTAAAAGTTCATCCCATTTTCTCTCATCGATTAATTTTATGGCTTCTTCCTTACTATCTACATTTAGGCCATAGATAATTGAGGCAGGCTCTTCATTTAAAATATACCAGCACTCAGTTTTACCACTTGCTCCATGAAGTCTTGCAGCCATCTCATCATCTGGGTGGACTTGAATTGATAGGTCATCTCCTGCATCTATGAGCTTGACTAGAAGTGGGAATTCTTCTTCTTTGGGATTTCCAAAAAGGTCTTTGTGATCAGCGTAGATTTCCCTTAAAGTTTTGCCCTTATATTCTCCATTGGTGATGACTGAGCTTTCGCCTGCCATACCTGATACGCCCCAATATTCTCCTACTTTTCCATCTGATACATCAAGCTTAAAGATATTTTTTAGCTTGTCTCCGCCCCAGATTTTTTCACGATAGTCGCCTTTTAAAAATAATACTTTCATTTCTACCTACCTTATATTTTCAAGTATCCTAAGTGTCTCTTGGATGTGGGAATCGCCTAGGTTATTTATGTCGCTATAAGGCACTCCCATTACTATTACAATATATTCCTTTCCATCCTTTTCTGCCAGGGTCGCCCAGCAAAGTCCAGCATTATCGGTTGTACCTGACTTGCCTCCGATTATTTCAAAGCCGTTTTGATGGTAATCTTTGAGGTGTCTAAAGATGGTTGATTCTATATATACCCCATTTGGGTGGTCAGCTGTAGGAGTTGTTTGAAATTCTCTTTTGGTAAAGATTGCCCTGAAATTGCCATCATTTAGGCTATCTTTGATAAGCATGGCACAATCCTTGGCTGACTGGTAATTTTCTGGATCATCCATCCCATCGGCATTGGCGTAGGATGTGTGTTTAAGGCCCAGATTCTTTGCTTCATCATTCATCATCTTTACAAAATCCCCCATGGCCCCTGCCACATTTATGGCAAGGGAATCTGCAGCTTCTCCTGCTGATGCCAACATGGTTGCATAGAGAAGGTCTCTATAGGTGGTGGTTTCACCTCCTACAAAGCCTGCCATCGAGGCATTCATATTGACAGCCCTCTGATAGGCCCCAACATCAATTGGCGCAAGGCCTGCTAGATCATCTATATGCTTTAGGGCCACCCTTACAGTCATAATTTTGGTAAGGGATGCCATTGGCAGTGTCATGTTCTCATTTTTGGCTAGGACCTCCTTATCATCAGTCAAATTGTAAACATAAACTGCTTTTGATATATACTTGTCATTTTCAATCTTTTTCCTAATCCTAAGGCCGATATATAGCCCTAGGGCCAAGGTTAAAATAATAATTAATAAATTTCTAATCTTTCTCATAAGTCTATTGTACACCTTCTTTTGTTTTTTCTTAATTAAATATTTTGTAAGGATAGCTTAGCTTTCTTTGAAAAATTTATAAAAAAATCTTGAAAGATACTTGCAATTGATTATTTCTATCAGATAGTAATAAAGAGGTGAAAAAAATGAAAGATATAATAATTATTGGAGCAGGCCCTGCCGGTGTAAGCGCTGCCTTATATGCAAAGGCTCGTGGCAAGGACCTACTTTTACTAGAAAAAGATAGGGTAGGTGGCCTTATTAGCCATGTTTCCAAAGTTAGTCATTATGCTAGCCTTGCCGATAATGAATCAGGTGAGGAATTTTCACAAAAACTAAAAGACCAGCTCGCCTTTTCTAATATCGATGTAACTTATGAAGAATGTCTATCTATAGAGAAAAAGGACGACTTTTTCCTTGTTAAGACAGACAAAAATTCCTATGAGAGCAAAAAGCTAATATATGCTGCAGGCTCCAAGCTAAAAGAGCTTGATATAGACTACAAGGGCTTTGATGTTAAACATTGGCCTTATGGCAAAGAAGAAAGCCTAAAAGGCAAAACTGTCATTGTAAATGGTGGATCAGATGGAGCAAGCAAGGAGGCTTTATATATTGCCAAATTTGCCAAGGAAGTCCATATAGTCCAAAACCAAGATGCCCTAATGTGCATTGACGAATTTAAAAAGCAAATCGAGTCCTCAGATAAAATAAAGGTCCACACATCCACAAGCCTTAAAGACCTTGAAATAAGGGATAATAAATGTGTAAAGGCTATCTTAGATGATTGCGAGATATCCGATGAAAATGGCATAGAAATCTATGTACAAATCGGCCAAAATGGCTCCACAGACCTCATAAAAGACCTTGCAAATGTCAAAAACACCTTCCTTGATGAAGAAATTTCATCCATGATCGCTGGCCTATATTTTGCTGGCGATGTAAGAATTAAAGATGTAAAACAAATAGCTACAGCAGTAGCTGACGGAACCCTTGCAGGAATTAAAGCAAGCAAATAGATCTTCCCCCTTTCAATCGAAAGGGGATTTTTTTATCTAAAAATCGGGACATTTTTCTCATTTTTGCTATATATAAGCAGACTTAAATATCAAAGGAGAAGAAATGACCAATACTTATTACACAATATTACCTGCAGATGTTAGGTATGATAAAAGATTATTAGCAAATGAAAAGATAATATATTCAGAAATTCTAGCCCTAGCACAGAAAAAGGGCTATTGCCATGCCACAAATGCCTATTTTGCTGAAGCCTTATCCACATCTGTCACCTCAGTTTCAAAATGGATAAATAAGCTAATCAAGCTTTCTTATATAAGAGTCGAATACAAATACAGAGAAAATACCAAGTGCATCGAGGAAAGGAGGCTTTTTGTAAATGATTTAGGAAATGAAGAGCCTACAAGCAATCTTAAAGAGGATATGAAAGAAGATTTAAAGGGCCCTCTTGAAGAAGACTTAAGGTAGGGTCTTGAAGGAGACTTTAAGGATAATAAGACAAGTATTAATAATACAAGTATGAATAAGACTAAGACACCCCTAGATATTTGGAATGGTCTAGGTGGAAAGATTGCTAAGATAAGTGACTCTAGCAAATATAAAGCAAGGCTTGACCTTTTAGTCAAAACTTATGGAGAAGAAGACCTTATTTCAACAATCAAGTCCATAGACAAAAGCAAATTCCTAAAGGGCGAAGTGGGCGATTTTGTCATTAGCTTTACTTATTTTTTGAATAATTATGAGAAAATCAGGTTAGGTGCCTATGACGATTGGGCTAAGGGAAAGACTCGCAAAAAGCTAGGAAAATTTTCTAAATCTCAAGCAGAAGACCCATCCCTAGCCCAGCTAGCCAGAGCCAGGAGGCTAGCTAGGATGAAGGCTAAGGAACGTATCGCACCTTCTACCTTTTAGAATTTATAAAAATCAAATATTTCTGACTGATGGCTTTGAGAACTTCCCATAGGAAAAGAGCCCCTAAGGACTCTTTAAAGCTTTTACTTGCCTATATATTCTTCGGCGTTTTTAGCTGCATTTCTACCAAATACAACTATGTCTGTTACAGCATTGCCGCCTAGTCTATTGGCTCCGTGGATGCCTCCTGTGACTTCGCCTGCTGCATATAGGCCTGGGATTGGCTTTCCGTCTTTATCTAGGACTTCAGAGTTTGTATTTACCTCTACCCCGCCCATGGTGTGGTGAATGCCTGGTGAGATTTGAACTGCATAGTAAGGAGCAACTGATAGGTCGCTTCTTGTTTGATCCATGCCCTCTCTACCAAAATCTGGGTCTTGGTTGTTCTTAACGATAGCATTCCAGCCTTCGATTGTCTCTTTGATTGTGGCTTCATCAACCCCAATTAAGTCAGCTAGGGCCTTGTAATCATCACATTTTGTGAGAAGTCCCTTTTCGAAATATTTGGCAATTGTTGATGATTGGTCCATCATTGATTGATCTACAATTAGCCAAGCTGATGGGTCTTTTTGAGATAGGATTTCTTTTGAAACGAAATCTCTTGTTTCAAGCTCGTTTACAAATCTCTTACCATCTTGGTTTACTAGGATTGCTCCCTCACCCCTTAGGCCTTCTGAGATTAAGGATCCGTCCTTTTGGACTACTGTTGGGTGGATTTGAATTTCCTTCATATCTATGAAATTAGCCCCAACATCTCCTAAAAATCCTATAGCATCACCTTGGATTGACTTAGCATTTGTTGACACATAGCCCTTTAGGTCTGGGTTATATTTTTCAACTAATTCTTTGTTTGCACCAAAACCACCTGTTGCCACGATTACTGCCTTGGCATTGACCTTTAGCTTTTCTCCGTCTGGATAGGTTGCTTCAACTCCAGCTGCCTTGCCATCTTCCATGATGATTTTATCTACCTTGGCATCATAAAATATTTCTATGCCAAGCTCTTTGGCCTTGGCTGTAAGTTTACTTACTAGGTAAGAACCTACTGGGATTGACTTACCTTCGTCATTGATTGGAGCATGGGTTCTCATCTTGCTTTGGCCGCCGGCTAATTTTAGTTGTTTAAGTGGAGCACCTTGCTCTTCTAGCCAATCAACAGCAGCTGCTGATTCACCTGCAAGCTTTTCTACTAGTTCTTTTTTGTTTTTCTCATGGCCACCCTTCATGGTATCTTCGATGAAGGTTGCTACTGTGTCATCGATTCCTTCTTCTTTTTGAAGTTTGGTTTCTGCAGCATTCATACCAGCTGATGCATAAGATGAGTTACCACCTGTAATCCCTGCTTTTTCAACAATTGTGACATTTTTGCCATCTTGAGCCATTTGGATAGCTGCAGAAAGGCCTGCTCCGCCTGCTCCTACAACTACTGTATCTGTTGTAATTTCAGTTTCTCTTGCCTTCTCATCTTCCTTAGCCGCTAGGTCTTCTGGCTTGATTCCAGCTTCTTCTAGGGCAGAATTTACTGCTGAAAGGAAGGCTGCTGATGAAATGGTCGCACCTGAAATATTGTCTAGGTCTGTAGAATTTTTGGCAATGACTTCTTCCTTGATTCTTTCAAGTCCTGCTCCACCTACTGAACTTGTCTCCTTGTGTTCTGCTTCGATGGCTGTGATTACGCCCTTATCAAGGCTTACCTTTACCTTAATCTCGCCACCGTAACCTTTAGCGCTTCCCTCATATGTACCGCTTATTCCAGATAGGTCTGCTGGTTTTTTTGCTGTTTCTTCTGTCTTTGTTTCAGTCTTAGCTTCTTCTTTGCTAGGCTCATTTGCCGCCTGATTGCCACATGCTGCAAGGCTTATAGCCATGGCTAGGGCTAGGCTTATGGATTTAAATTTGTTCATATTACCCCTTTCCTATGATTTATAGATGATATTTTCTAAAATAAAGGGCTATCTATAAGATAGCCTCTTTAGTTTTTCCTATTTTGCGTTTTTGATAGCTTCACTTAGGGCAGATTTGAAGGCTTCACTTGTTACTGTTGCGCCTGATTCGTTGTCGATTTCTGCACTGTTAGCAGCTTTTGCAGCTTCTACTAATTTTGGAAGAGCGTCTTTACCGATACCTTCTGTTTCAGAATCTTCATCGATTGTGATGTCTTTGATTGTGTCACCTTCCATTTTTACAGTAAGTTTGATATCTCCACCGTAACCTGGTGCTGTAGCTTGACCTGTTTTTTCAGCTGTTTCTGCTGTTTCTGTAGCTGCTCCATCTTTTGCAGCGTCATCTGCCTTGTCAGCTGAGTTGCCACAAGCGGCTAATACTAGAGCAAGGGCTCCAACTAAAAATATGTTCTTTTTCATATTATTCTCCTTTTATATTCTGTTTCTATGCAAGTATACCATCTTTATACAAAATTATCAAGAAAAAAACCTTGTCATTGTTGATTTTGCTTTATCTGAATACTTCTTTAATAACTTCTTTGATATTGGCAAGCTCTCTTACCTTTATTTCCTTAAAGTCTTTAGCATCTAGGGAGTTTTTGGCTAAAAATACCTCTTTATAGCCAAGTCTTTCAAGCTCCTTGACCCTGTTTTTGACCTGAGGAACCTTTTTAAGTTCTCCTGTAAGGCCCACTTCTGCTATGAAAACTGTCTTATCTGATATTGGCTTTTTGAGGTAGGATGAGGCTATGGACATGATTATAGCAAGGTTTACAGAGGGCTCTGATAATTTTAGGCCGCCTGTGGTTTTTATTATGACATTGTAATCAAAAAGATTTAGGCCTGCACGCTCCTGAAGGATTGAAATTAAGGTGTTTAGGTCATCACGCCTTAAGCTATCGCCGATCCTTTGGGGATAGGGCATGAAGGACTTTGAAACTAGGGACTCTATCTCTACTTCAAGTAGCCTTGACCCCTCCTTGGTCACTGAAATGGCTGATCCTTCGGTTTCTACTTCTCTTTGGGTGATGAAATACTCACTTGGATTGGATATTTCCACTAGACCCTCTTCATCCATTGAAAATAGGCCAATCTCGCCTGTCCTACCAAACCTATTCTTGCTTGATGTAAGGACTCTTAGGTCTTCATCAGGACTTCCATCTAGGATTAGGACTGTGTCCACCAAGTGCTCAAGAGTCCTTAAACCAGCCATCTCACCGGTCTTTGTCATATGGCCTACCATGATGAAGGCCCTTTTCTTGTCAGGATTTTTGGCCAAATTTACAGCAGCTCCTGCCACCTCTATTGTCTGGGTAGGAGACCCCTGCTTGTTGTCAAATTCCTGGAGGCTAAAGGTCTGGATGGAGTCAAGGATTATGATATCGGCGTCAATTTTCTTGATTTCCTTGATTGCCAAATCCATGGAATTGGTCGATAGGATCCAAAGATTGTCTGGCTCTGAATCCATTATCCTCTGGGCCCTTGATTTTATCTGGCTTTCACTTTCCTCTCCCGACACATAAAGGACCTTTAGACCACTTTTTGCATAAGAATTGGATAATTGGAGGAGGAGGGTCGATTTGCCTGCTCCAGGCCTTGCTGTAAGAATTGAAACAGAGTCCCTGACTAGACCTCCGCCTACCGCCCTATCAAATTCTTCATAGGCTGAGTGAATCCTTTCAGATTCGTTAATTTCAATGTCTTTTAGCTTTTTAGCATCCTTGTCATCTAGGATTTGAGCAGACTTTCCCTTAGTCTCCTTGACTGTGACTTCAATTAAGCTGCCCCATTTTTTACAAGATGGGCATTGGCCAGCCCAAACATTTTGGGTGTGGCCACAGTTTTTGCATTCGTAAGCTTTTTTGACCTTAGCCATCTAATCCCTCTACAAATTTATTGACTGAAAATTCATAAACGGCTCTTTTTGGGTCTTCCTTGTAGATTTTGGCAAAGATATCCCTTGGGACGATGCCAAAGTCTAGGAGGGCCTCAAGCTCATCTAAAAACCTATTTTCAAACTCACTAAGGACTGGTCTTACTAGGTCGATAATATCTAGGACGTGTTGGTAGAGCTCTACATTTTCATAAAGGGCGAAAATCCCCATCCTAGCTGCATTATATTTAAGCTTAGTGGCCATGTCATAGTCCATGTCAGAAAATAGTTCATAGACCTTATCAAAAATCTCCTCATTGAAGAAGACTCCCTTAATTAGGGCAAGGCCTGCCATATTATAAGGGAAAGGCACCTCATCTGCCATCCTTATTTCTATATATTTCTTGGCCCTGACATCTGGAAATACGATTGAAAGGGCATGGTCTACAAGCTTGTCAGCATTGTCTTCTGTCATGAGATCTTCAAGGGTTTTTCTACCAACATACTCATCTTCCCCATCCTTATTTATAAAAATCATTGGAGTTTCAAGGATTCTTTCCGCATAAGTTTTATATGTTAGGTCAGGATCAAAGGAAAAATCATAAAGACCAGTCCTCATCCTGTCTGTATTATCCCAAATTGTCTGTCTGAGGTTTCTTTCATAATAGATTTCTCCCTCAAAAATATAAGAATTGTCAAATACTGAATAAATAAATGGCGAAAGGGCTGAGGCTAGGAAATATTTCCTCCTAAAGTCCTCCTCATCCTTATAATCAACAGCAAACTGCATGGAGGCTGTCCCCTTCATCATATTGTGGGCCATATCGCCCCCAAAGTCAGCAAAATATTTATACATAAAATCGTAGCGAGCCTTTGGAATAACCTTGATATCGTCAATCTTAGTCTTTGGGTGGTAGCCAAGGGTTACAAGTAATTGGCCTCTTTTTTCAAAAACTGGGACAATCTTTCTCATATTTTCCTCATAGAGCCTATAAAGTTCTTCTACAGAGGCCTTGGCAGATATGGCAAGCTCAAATTGACCGGCAGGCTCGATAGAAACATCCACCCCATGGCCCCTTAGGGCAAGGCCAGAATCATCAAGGGCCTCATAGCCAAGATTTTTTAAGTCTTTTAGGCTTGCCCCCACGCCATTTTCCCCATAATAGGAAATAGACTCCAAAGTGTCCTTATCCACAACAAAATGTTCAACTTCAAAACCCAACCTAAAATCAGCAGGGTCCTTTTCCCCACTTCTTAGGTAAGCAACAATTTTTTCTAATTTTTCTTCTCTATTCATAATTACCTCAAATCTATAATCATATTATACGTTTATTAAAATTTAATACATTTATAAATTTATTTAAAAGAAAATTTTATAGAAATAAAATTTGACGTATATTAATCCTATAAGAAATTAGGAGGAAAAAATGTCTTGTACAACAATATTAGTAGGTAAAAATGCCTCATACGACGGATCAACCTTGGTTGCTAGAAATGAAGATTCTGGAAGCGGCCAGTATTGTCCTAAAAAATTCATAAAAGTTGACAAGAAAGACCAGCCAACTTTATATAAATCAGTCCTATCCCATGTAGAGATAAAATTGCCAGACAATCCAATGTCCTACACAGCCATGCCAAATGCAGTAGATGATGAAGGAATCTGGGCAGCTTGCGGAGTCAATGAGAAAAACGTCTCAATGACAGCCACAGAAACCTTAACCACCAACGAAAGAGTCCTAGGAGCTGACCCACTTGTAGTCTACAAAAAAGCAGAAGATGGTAAAGCAGAAGAAATTGGAGGAATCGGTGAAGAAGATATAGTCACCATCACCCTTCCCTATATAAATTCAGCCAGAGAAGGAGTCCTAAGACTAGGAAGTCTATTAGAAGAATACGGCACCTATGAAATGAACGGCATAGCCTTCCAAGATGAAAGCGAAATCTGGTGGCTAGAAACAATCGGTGGCCACCACTGGATAGCAAAAAAAGTCCCAGATGACTCCTATGTAATCATGCCAAACCAACTAGGCATCGACTCATTCGACCTAGAAGATGCTTATGGAAAAGGCGAAAACCACCTCTGCTCCAAAGATTTAAAAGACTTTATAAAAGATAATTTCCTAGACCTATCCCTAGATGGAAATCTTAATCCAAGAGATGCCTTCGGTAGCCATTCAGACGCAGATCATGTCTACAACACACCAAGGACCTGGATCCTTCAAAGATTTTTCAACCCAAGATCCAATATATGGGATGGGGAAAATGCAGACATAAGACCAGATGATAATGACATCCCATGGTCAAGGGTTCCAGAAAGAAAAATCACAGCAGAAGATGTAAAATACGTCCTATCCCACCACTACCAAGGCACAAAATACGACCCATATGGCAAGTACGCCGACAAAAAGGGAGCCTTCAGGCCAATAGGCATCAACAGAAACAACTTCCTAGGCCTAGTCCAAATAAGGCCATACATGCCAGAAGGCATAAAAGCCCTAGAATGGCTAGCCCTAGGATCAAATGTCTACAACGCCATGGTCCCATTTTATCCAAACGTAGATGACACTCCAGCCTATCTAAGAGATACCACAGGGGATGTGACAACAGAAGACTTCTACTGGACCAACCGCCTAATAGCAGCCCTAGCTGACCCACACTACGCCGACACAGCCAATCTAATCGAACGCTACCAAGAAGAAATGGGAGCCATGGGCTGGGAAATAGTCCACAAATACGACAAAAAAGTAAAAGAAGAAAAGCTAGAAGGAAAGGACCTAAGAAGCGAACTAGAAAAGGCCAACGAAGAAATAGCAGAAAAACTCAAAGAAGCAAGCCTAAAACTTTTAGACAAGGTCTTATATGAAGCAAGTAATAAAATGAAAAATTCCTTTGCTAGAAGCGATGCTTAGTAACATATTTTCAATAAGATTTTTAGAGGGAGAGCCCGGGGCTCTCCCCTTTCCTTTATAAAATGTTTTTTTAGGGGGCTTCCCCCTAAAAATTCCCTTTTTTATTATCCAAGATAATAATATTATTTTTATTATCTAAGGTAATAATATTATTTTTATTATCCAAGGTAATATTATTAACCGTTACTCTTCGTTATTTTATCACTAAATAAATTATATTTATATACTATTGAATCTCCGTCTCAAAGGGGAGGTCCAAGAGACTTTTCTTTTAGTGATACAATATTATATGGTATTTTACTTCGTTATCTTATCACATAATAAATTATTGTCATCAAGCTGATGACTTCGCCAAAGGGGGAGGGCCAAGGACCCTTT
>OJLW01000180.1_pt1 | contig 35378 bp, 16 predicted proteins | sample 1597021 | NCBI WGS metagenome assembly OJLW01 (sample SAMEA3904676, study PRJEB24821) | metagenome | biome: Builtin; feature: hospital; material: surface | place: USA | collected 2013-06-03
CCCCTTGCCGTCCGCCCGCCCCTTTTGACGCAAACGGCACATCCTGCACGGTACATTTCGCTAATTTTCGACGAAATGCGCCGTGTTAGATGTGCCGTTTGGCTAAGTTTGGTGCCTCACCACGCGGGCAGAGCCTCAACCGACGCCGGGCCGATCTTCTCCGAACGGCGCTTTGCCTCAACAATGCGACGAAGAACTTTCTCCTCATTCGCCCAAACTTCTGTAGGCGTGATGCGGATGATCCAGTACCCCGCCTCCCGAAGCTGATTTTCACGACGAATGTGCTGTTGAGCAGCACGCGCCGCATCCTGCTCAAACTTGACGGAACCGTCCACCTCAATGATCAACTGGCCCCAAAGCAAATCCACCCGGTAGTTGCCGATCCGCATCTGCTCCTGGGCCACCACACCAACGCGGCGAAGCAGAAGGCGCACGAGGGTTTCATACGGAGACTCCGACAGCATCGACAATTGCCCAAACGCCTCTCGTGCCTGTTCAATGCCGCGGTTACCGCTAAGGCGGTGGATTGTCTCCTCCAGCTCAGTGTGGACGCCGCCCTTGAACTCGTTGAGCTTCCCCCTGAACAGACTGTCCATCGCGACCACGCCTTCTTTCACGCCGTGCCACCGAGCAATGTCGACTGCTGTGCGCACCTCGGTGGTGAGTTTCACCTCGTTGTTCTCCCCTAACGCGGTGATGTCCATGCCGGGTACGACGATTCGTCGATAGGTAACGCCCGAAGGACGCTGCGAATGTCGAGGAACGCGCCCTTTCGGGTTTGCCATTTCCACCTCAAATGTGCGAGGCAGGACCCACATTCCGTGCGCCGACGCCGCAGCACGCCCCACCAGTATCGACGTGTGTGCCGCCGCCCCCGCTGCCCAGCACCGTAGGAACTGTTGTTCGTGGGGCTTCAGTTTTATCCATTCCGTGCGCGCGATAAACCTTGTCGACGACAGCTTCACACAAACTTGTTCAGCAGCCTTGCCGCGTCCAACTAGTTTCCCCACCAAATCTTGTCTAATCATGTTGCCCCCTCCCCGAGACGCGCTTGAGTGTAGCGCAGTAGGGTGCGGCGCGGGGTGTCTCAAAGCTAAACGGCGCATCCTGCACGGTACATTTCGCTAGTTTTCGACGAAATGCGCCGTGTAGGATGCGCCGTTTGCGGGAGGTGGCGCGCCGGGGTGGCGGCACCAGCGCGGCACCAGGGTGGCGGCGCCAACGCGGCGCCAGCGCGGCGGCGCCAACGCGGCACCGGCGGCACCAGCGCGGAACCCCTACGCGTCGCGGGACTCGAGCGCCACCAGGCCCGCGATCCAGAGCCCCACCGCCCACACGGCGAAGACCAGCAGCGATACGCCGAGGCCCCAGTGGCCGTTGGGCTGGTTGACCATGAAGGAGGTGAGGTTGCCGAAGGGCAGGAACTTGGCCATGTCGGCACCGAAGCGCGGGATGAAGCCGACGATGGTTTCTACCAGCAGCATCATGCTGATGCAGGCCACGATGGTGCCGGAGGTGTTGCGCACCAGCCAGCCGACGCCCTGGGTGAACATGGTGATCAGCGCCATGCCGAGGGGGACGGCCCAGAGGGCGCGTTGGGTGGCGGGGTTGGAGGTCCAGTTGGCGGGGACGGAGGCGGTGAGGTCGCCAAGAATGAAGGCGAGCACCAGCGCGACCAGCGCCACGATAGCGGCCAATACGGCCCCGAGCAGCACCTTCGCCACGGCGAGTTGCCAGCGTTGGGCGACGACGCGGAAGTTGGTGGCGGGGATGCCGTAGCGGTATTCGGTGGTGACGGTCATGGCGGCCTGCACGATCACGATGATGGCGATGGTGGTGGCCACGGATGCGATGACGGTCAGGGGCGCGTAGGGCATGCCGCTGGTGCGGGAGGCGTAGCCGAATAGGAGGCCGTAGAGGGCGGAGATGACCAGGGTGATGCCGGTGGTCCAGAAGAAGGATGCGGTGGTGCGCAGTTTGGTCCACTCGGCTTGGATGAGGTTATGCATTGGGGGCCTCCGCGGATACGTACTGGGCTTGGTCTTGGGTGCTGTGCATGTAGGCCTCTTCGAGGGAGGCGCGGCGTTCGGTGAGTTCGGCGAGTTGGATGCCGGCGGCGAAGGCGAGGGCGCCGATGTCGTCGGAGGTGCGGTCGGCGATTTCGAGTGTCGCGCGCCCTTCACTATCGACGACGCGCCTAAACGGCACCCCACCCAACGCCGCTTCGAGCGCCTGCGTGTCTGCGGCGCGCACCACGGTGGTCACGCCGGAGTTGTTACGGATGAATTCGGCGACGGAGGTGTCGGCGACGAGGCGGCCGCGGCCGATGATGATGAGGTTGTCGGCGGTTTGGGCCATCTCGGCGAGGAGGTGGGAGGACACGAGCACGGTGCGGCCCTCGGCTGCGAGGGACTTCAGTAGGCCGCGGACCCAGCGGATGCCGGCGGGGTCGAGGCCGTTGACGGGTTCGTCGAGGATGAGGTATTCGGGGTCGCCGAGCAGTGCGGCGGCGATGCCGAGGCGCTGGCCCATGCCGAGGGAGAATCCGCCGACGCGTTTGCCGGCGGCGTCGGTGAGGCCGACGAGGTCGAGGACTTCGTCGACACGCTTGCGCGCAATGCCGGCTGCCTGGGCTTGCCAGAGCAGGGTGGCGCGTGCGGAGCGGTTGGGGTGGACCCCTTTGGCGTCGAGGAGGGCGCCGACTTTGCGGGTGGGGTTGGGGATGTTGCGGTAGGGGGTGCCGTCGATAAGCGAATGGCCCGAGGTGGGTTTATCCAACCCCAGGATCATGCGCATGGTGGTGGATTTGCCGGCGCCGTTGGGGCCGAGGAAGCCGGTGACCACACCGGGTTTGACCGTGAAGGTGAGGTCATCGACGGCTTGGACGGAGCCGTAGCGTTTCGTCAGTCCTTGGACTTCAATCATGCGGTTTAGTATGCACCATCGCGCGCGCAAGCACTGTGTCTAGGGAGGCGGCGAAGGCGGGGTGCAGCGGAAAATCGCGCAGGGTGTCCAGGGGTACCCAGCGCAGTTCTTCGGATTCTTCGTTGGGGGTGGTGGGCAGGGGCTCGTCGCAAAGCGCGAGCACTGTTGTGTAGGACCAGTTGGGGAACTCCGCAGTGCGCAGCGTATCGACGACCGCCACCTCCCCGGGGTCAATCGCACACTCCTCCACTGACTCGCGGATGGCGGCCTCGGCGGGGGTTTCGTGCGAATCGATCGCGCCGCCGGGGATACCCCACGTGTCGCCCTGGGCGGTCCAGGCGGCGCGGTGTTGCAGCAGCACACGCGCGTTTTCGCCGGTCCCCGCGATAAGGAAGAGGCCAGCGGCCCCATTCAGACCCCAGAATTTTGTGCCGTTGGGTGCGGTGACCCAGCCGTTTCCGTCGCCAAGCATGCCCCCACTGTAGGTGGAAGCGGTTATTATTGCGGAATGGTAATGCGGGCGACGGCCTCGGCTGCGGGGCTGGAGGAGACGAGCGCGGACGCATGGCTCGATGAGCTGGAGCCGCGCCGTGAACGTGCCCGCTTCTTGCAGGGGCGGCTTGTGCGGCCGATGGCGATGGGGCGCCGGGGCAAGGCGTTTCTACAGACCACGCCCGGCAAGTTGATCGTGGTGATGGTGGTGCTGACCACCTCAATGCTGGCGGCCGGGCTGTCCATGAGCCAGTCCATGTCGCTGCGCAACCAGTCGCTGGACACGGTGCTGAATGCCACGGAGCCGATGAGTGCGGCGGCGCACGTGCTGTCCACGTCGCTGCTGCGGGCGGATACGATCGCCGCGGGGTCCTACGTGCAGGCGGGGCCTATGTCGGAGGACGACATGCGCACCTACACGGCGGCGCTGGACCAGGCGGTCAGTTCCGCCTCCGAGATTTACAAGGGCGCGGTGGAGGCCGATTCTGCCTCGAGCCGGGAGATCGAGGACCTGGTGATTAACATCCAGCGCGACCTGCCCGTCTACAGCGGCCTGAACGCGCGGGCGCAGGTGAACCAGCGCATGGGCAACCCGGTGGGCGTGGCGTACATGTCGCAGGCCAGCGCGATTATGCGTACGCGGATGCTGTCGGCGGCACAAGAGATCAACACGCTCACCCGCCAGGACGTTGCCGACGAGATGCGCCGGCTGTCCCAACCGCAGTGGGTGACCCTGTCCGGCTTCCTGGCGGCGCTGGGGTTCCTGTTGCTGGCGCAGTGGTGGCTGTGGCTGACGTTCCGCCGCCGTTTCAACCGTGGATTCCTCGCCGCCACGCTGGCGCTGCTCATCGCGATCAGTTGGGCCGGGGTGTCTAACTTCCAGTCCTGGCGCTCCGGTTCCGTGGCGTATGCGCAGGCGGCGCAGCCGTGGGAGGAACTCACCGCCGCGCGCATCGACGCCCTGGAGACCCGCACCGACGAAACCTTCGCGTTGCTGCGCCGCGAAACCGCCGCCCAGTCCGCCCGCGACTTCACCGAGACCTACTCGTCGGTCGCCGGCGCGGTGCATACGGCGGAGGATTACGGCATGAGCGAGCAGCTTATCGACGACTCCCGCTCCCACCTCAACGCTTGGTCCAACGAACACGCCGAACTGGTCGGGGCGCTGAACTCCGGCAGTTACGACCAGGCGGCGGCGCTTTTGAGCACGCGTAGCGACGCCGACGGCGAGGCCTCCTTCCGTGGCCTCGACGGGTCCCTGGCGGAACTGATTGCGTCCTCGAGGGAGAACACGCGGCTCTACATTGCGGAGTCGTTGGACGCGACCCGGCGCGTCTCCGCCGCCGTGGCGCTACTGTCCGTGCTGGCAGTGGTGTGTATCTGGTGGGGCATCCGCCGCAGGTTGGGTGAGTACCTATGATGCGCGCTCGGTTCGGCTCGCGTGTGGTTGCGGCGTGTGCGGTGGCGACGCTTGCGGTGCCGTCGTTGGTGGCGTGCGCCGGTGGGGAGGGCCATGAGGGGAAGGTATCGGCGACGATCGAAACGCCGTCGCCCACCCGCGAGATGGTGCCGCTGCCTCCGGGCGCCCAGTTGGATCCGGCGGCCGGTCCCCCGGCGGATCCGTTCACGCCGGACGAGTTCGAGTGGGAGGGGTCGTTGGACCCGCGCGGGGGCGCTGGAAGTGAAGCGGACGGTGCTGAGGAGGAGGCCCCGAAGCCGAACGTGGAGCGCATCCGCCAGCGCGGCCGCATCATCGTCGGCATCGACCAGTCTTTGTACCTGCTGTCCTACCGCGACACGGACTCCGGCAAGTTGCGCGGGCTCGAGGTGGACCTGGCCCGGGCGATCGCCCACGACATCTTCGAGGATGACCAGGACCTGCGCGTCGATTTCCGCTTCGTCGATTCGGCGGCCCGCACGGAGGCGCTTAACTCGGGTGAGGTGGACATCATTATCCGGACGATGTCGATTACGCCCGAGCGGGCTCAGGTGATTGAGTTTTCTACGCCGTACCTGACGTCGTCGGTAAGAGTGCTCGTGCCCAAGGACCGCGACGTGAATAGCTTGGAGGACCTCGCCGGGCGCACCGCCTGCATCGTCGACGGGACAAACCTGCTGCGTATCGCCAAAACCTACGTGCCGGATTCGAACATTTTGCGCACCCGCTCCTGGTCGGATTGCCTGATGGCGGTGCAGCAGTTTAGGGCGGAGGCGATCGTGGCGGATGATGCGATCCTCGCCGGCCTGGCCGCGCAGGACCCGCACACGACCATTCTGGACGGCGCGTTTGCCACCCAGTACTACGGCGTCGGCGTGGCCAAGGGGCAGGACGATCTGGTGCGGCAGGTCAACGCCACCCTGGAGCGGATGCGTAACGACGGCTCCTGGTACACCCTCTACAACACCTGGCTCGGCGGGTCTATAGCTGAATCCTCACCGCCGCCGCTGCGGTACCGGAAGGAGGACAACGATGGCTAAGCCACACGACCACGACGACGTCCAGCCCACCGAGGCGGTCGCCTTCGACCCCTTCGCAGATGATGAACCAGGCACCGAAGCCGTCGCCTTCGACCCCTTCGCCGACGATGATGATCTTGACGACGACTCCGACGCCGAATACGCCGGCCTCGGCGAAATGGCCGGGCTGCTCAAAGACCTGGACAAGTTGCGTAAGGGGTCGGGGCGCGAGGATACGTCGCAACGCTCGCGCCAAGCTGCGCTGGACACCTTCCGCGAGCGCCGCGGCACCCGGCGCGCCAGCCGCATCATCGCCGACGGCATGGTGGAACTGCCGTGGGTGGAGCCAACCGAACCACGCGAGGCGCTGATCGACCCGGAGCCAGCCGTGGTGAAGAAGGGCATCGCGCCGCCGGTGCTGCACCCCGGCGACATCGTGGCTGGCCAGTACGAGATCACCGGCGTGATCGCGCACGGCGGCATGGGCTGGATCTACCTCGCGCAGGACCACTACGTGGCCGGGCGCGTGGTGGTGCTCAAGGGCCTGCACTCCACCGACAACCCCGACGAGGCCGCAGCCGCCGAGGCGGAGCGCGAGTTCCTGGCGGACATCACCCACCCCGGGATCGTGAAAATCTTCAACTTTATCGACGACCCCCGCGTCCCCGGAGGCTTCACCGTCATGGAGTACGTGGGTGGGCCGTCGCTCAGGGCGAGAAGGAATTCGTCGCTAAGCGGAGTGCTCGAACCCGACATCGCCATCGCCTACATCCTGGAAGTGCTGCCCGCGCTGGACTATCTGCACTCGCGCGGGGTGGTGTACAACGACCTGAAACCCGACAACATCATTGTCACCGAAGACCAGGTCAAACTCATCGACATGGGCGCGGTGTCCGGCATCGGCGCGTACGGGTTTATTTACGGCACGAAGGGGTTCCAGGCGCCCGAGGTGGCCACGGAGGGCCCGTCGATCGCGTCCGATATTTACACGGTGGGGCGCACGCTTGCCTCGCTCGTGGTGGACCTGCCGCAAACCGACGGCATCTACGACCCCGGCCTGCCCACGCCCACCGACGAGCCACTGTTCCGCCAGTACACCTCCCTGTACCGGCTGCTCGCGCGGTGCTGCAACGAAAACCCCGCGCGGAGGTTTGATAGCGTCTCCGAACTGGAAAGCCAGCTCCTCGGCGTACTACGCGAGGTCGTGGCGGTTCACGACGGCCGCACCTACCCCGCCCAACACTCCCTCTTCTCCCCGCAGCGCCGCACCTTTGGCACCAAACACCTGGTGTTCCGCACCGACCAACTCATCGACGGCATCTCCCGCACCGTCGACATCACCCCACAAGAAGTCGTCGCCGCCCTGCCCTCGCCGCTGATCAACCGTGACGACGTCGGCGCCGCCATGCTCCAAGGCTCCTCCTACGCCGAACCGCGCGAAACCCTGGAAACCCTGCGCCAAGCCATGACCACCCCGCAATACGAACACTCCGTGGAAATCCCGTTCGGCGTGGTGCGCACCATGATCGACCTCGGCCTCACCTCCCAAGCCCGCTCCTGGCTGCTCACCCTCCAGGACCGCTTCGGCGACACCTGGCGCTTCTCGTGGTACTCCGGCGTCGTAGAAATGCTGCTCGGCGACTTCCCCACCGCCACCCGCTCCTTCTCCGAAGTGCTCAACCAACTCCCCGGCGAGGCCGCCCCCAAACTCGCACTCGCCGCCGTCTCCGAGTTGTTGCTGCAAGAGCGAGGCCTCCAAGAGCAATCGCTTATCGACGACTCCCTCGCCCGCACCGCCACCAACCTCGAACACCCCCTCTCCAACGTCCCCACCACCGTGCTTCGCGCCATGGTGGAAAACGGCCAAATGGACCCCACCTGGACCGTCACCGCCCTCGAACCCGGCGCGCTACGCTTCCACGCGATCCGGCTGTACTCCCTGGTGTGGCTCACCAACCCCACCACCGTCTCCTCCGCCTTCGGCCTCGCCCGCATGCTCATGCGCGAAGGGGAAACCGATTTGGCGTTGCGGGCCCTGGACAAGGTGCCCAACGCCTCGCGCCACTCCCGCATGGCCCAACTCACCGCCATCCTCTACCTGGTCCTGCCCGTCGCAGGCACCGGCGCCGACCCCACCGAAGCGCAAATCCGGGAGGCCGCCGCCCGCCTCGACCAGATCCCCACCACCGAGCCGCGCTTCCTGCAGATCAAGACCGCCGTCCTCGACGCCGCCCTGCACTACCTGGTCACCGAAGGCTCCGCCAACACCCCCACCCTTTTCGAATACTCCTTCACCGAACGCGAAATCCGCCACGGCCTCGCCCAAACCCTGCGCGCCCAGGCCCGCGTCGCCCCCTACGCCCAGCACCGCTACGCGCTTGTGGACATGGCGAACAAGGTCCGCCCCGCCACCTGGTTCTGAGGGTGGTGGCTGGTGGGGCCGGTGGGGCCGGTCAAAAGCTAAACGGCGCATCCTACACGGCATATTTCGCTGATTTTCGACGAAATGCACCGTGTAGGATGCGCCGTTTGGGTCCACGGGCCGGGGGCCAGGGCGCGAGGCCGGGAGCCGGGCGCCCCGGCGCGTGGCTAGCGGTTCATGTACGCGGCCGCGGCACCGCCGAGGCCCAGCACCGCCAGGATCGCGATGATGATGCCGACGATCGCACCCGGCGAGGACGAGCCATCGGCACTGCCAGAGCTGCCGGAGGCCTGGGGCTCGACGGTGGAGGTCGGTTTGGTCCCGGTCGGGGTGGTGTAGACCGTCTTGGAAGGCTTGGTTGGCCGCGGCGTGGTCGGCTTCGGGCCCAGGGAGGTGATCGCCGGGTCGCGCTGGCCGGGCAGGACCGGCAGGTTGGTGGCGGTTGGGATCGGCGGGGCCTGGGTCAGGGTCGGCTTGGACGGGTCGGGCTTGGCCAGGATGTCGCGGACCTGGTCGGCCTTTTCCGGGTTGGTTTTCTCCAGGTCGGCGATGAGGTCTTGCATGTCCTTGGCGGAGTAGTTGAGGACGGAGAAGTTGACGGTTTGGTCCTCGACAAGCAGGCCTTCCTCGTTGAAGACGCGGAACTGGATCGGCATTTCGGCTTCGTCGTAGCCGATGGTGTTGGTGATCGGTACTTCGATGGGCAGGGCTGCGTTTTCGGTCAGGGCGCCTTCGACTGGGTATTCCCTGCGGAAGTCGCCGCCGGGGTAGTTCACCTGGAGGGTGAATTTGTGCAGGTCGATGCCAAGGTTGGAGAGTTCGACGTTGACGCGGGAGTCGTAACGATTAGCCACGATGTAGGACGGGTTGTCCTTCAGGCTGAGCATGCGCAGGCCCGCCTTGCCGTTGTTGCGTTCGGCGGACAGGGCGACGAGTTGGCTCACGGAGGGGTGGGTGTGGCCGGATTCGTCGGGGTCTTCGTCGGCGACGCCGGAGGTGCCGGTGGCCTTGCGGATTTCGCCGTTGACCAGGTCGAGGTTGTCCCAGTCGGGGGCGATGCTGTAGTCGCCCTTGAAGCATTCGACGGAGCCGTCGGTGCACTTGGCCGGCAGCGGCTTTGTGCTGTCGGGCGTGGCGGTTTCTTTGGAGTAGTTGAACACGCTGAACTGGTAGAGGTAGTTCATGACCGATTCGTAGTGCGGGACGTACTCGCTGTCGGGGCGTTTTACTTTCGACGAGCCCGAGTGGGTCAGGCCGAGGTTGTGGCCGAACTCGTGCAGGATGGTGTTGCGGAGTTGTTCCTGCGAGGTCATGCGTTCGTTTTTGGCGATGTAGAAGGCGCCGTCGGCAAGTAGGGCGTTGCCGGAGGACGGGTTGTCTGCGGCTTGGCTGTCGCCGATGACACCGACGCGGAAGATGTTTTTGCGGTCGCCGAGCAGGCGGTCACGGTCTTTGATCATCCTGACTGCCGGGTTTTCGCCGGCGAAGTAGTACTCCGCGTAGTCCTCGGTTGGCCCGCCGTGGGGTTCGAGGCCTGGGATGTTGTTGTAGTAGACGCCGGCGTCGATGTGCAGGTTGTAGCCCTCTTGGTCGAAGAGGTCGACGAGGTCGTTCAGCGTTTGGCGCGAGGGGCGGTACACGTTGGTGTTCGCATTGGCGCATTCCTGGAACTTGTCAAAGTCTTCTTCGGTGGGCGCGTACTTGCGTTTGTCGGAGCAGCCCAGGGATTCCCATTCGGATTTCATCCAGTTGAGTTGGAGGAACAGGTCTGGGCGCGTGGGGTCGGCGCCCCAGCGGTGGAGTGGGAATTCTTTGCCGTCGGCGGAGGTGAAGCCGTTGCGTTCCCATTCGTCGGGGAAGCCGTCGCCGTCGGTGTCTTTTAGCGCTTCGCTGGCGGTGCCTTGGAAGGTGACGGTGGCTTCGAGGGTTTCGCCTGGTGCGACGGTGTTTTCCCATTTGCCGGTTTGGAAGCGGCTGGCGTTGTTGGCGCCGGCGAGCGCGTTGTTGAGGGTGTCGCCGGTTGCGGTGGTGGTGGGGTCGTCGAAAAGCGTGTGCACGTTGTAGCGTCCGCCGACGGAGACCTCGTACCCGTTGTTTTTGGGGGTGGCGGTGAGGTCGTAGTCGTAGGACATCATGCCTGCGGTGAGGTCGATGGCCAGGGGTCTCGGTGCGTCGGTGACGTTGCGTGCGACGACGTTGACGGTGACTTCTTTGGCGGTGACGGTGAAGGTGCGGGTGAGCTCGACGCCGTTTTTGGTGTGCGTGAGCGTGATGGTGTCTACGCCGTTTTTGCTGGAGGTTTTGACGTCGGTGTCGTTGCCGACGTATTGGACGCGGGTGCCGTCGTTAAACGCGTCGATGTAGAGGGCGGTGGGCAGGCTGCCGTAGGTGGGGTTGTTGTAGGTCAGCCAGCTGACGCGGCCTTTGTTGGCTTCGACGGTTTGGAAGCCTTCGAACGCACCGGTTTTCGCGTCGACGGAGAACGGACGCGTCTGCTCAATGACGGCGCCTGCCTGTATTGGCACTACGAGCCCTGCACCGAGGCTCGCGGCAACCGCGGCGGCGGCGACTTTCTTGTGTACTCGCATGTTCTCCTACTTCCACCAGACTAGGAATTGTTGGTAAAACTCTCGGTTTTCGTACAGGGCGTAGTTGGCTGCCCCGATGAGGCCGAGGATGGCAAGCAGCCCGGCGATCCAGCCTATCGCGTGGGTGTCTACGGAGCTACTGCTTGTCGACGACTCCACCGCTCGTGTCGCCTCCACCGTCACCGTGAACTTGCCACGGGACCCGTCGAGGTATTCGACGAACACCGGCACGGCCTTCGCATGGCCCTCCGCACCTGTGGGGATGCTGGCGGTGAGTTCGCCGGTGGCGTGGTCGATGCCGAAGGTCCAGCCGTCGGATTCGGTTTGGCCGAGCGAGAACGGGTGGTCGATGGCGGTCTCCGGGCGCGTCAGGGCGAAGCGGGAGGTCTCGCCAGCGGTGCCTTTGACCAGCATGTTCTCCAGCTTCGCGTCTTTGGCCAGGGTGGTCGCGCCGTTGGCGGTGAGCACCTGGACGGGCGCGGAGGTGAACAGTTCCGAGCCGTCGCTGAAGCTAATACGCACGGGCACTTCGCGGATGCCGGGCAGGGTATCTGGGGTGGCCTTGACGGTGAGCACGCCGTTTTCCGGGTCGATGGCGGTGTGCAGCCCCTCCACCGGGGTGACCAGGGAGAAGGATCCCTTGTGCTTGGTGGGGGTCAGTACACGTTCCGCGCCTGCGCGGACGTTGCCGCCGAGGTATTCGATGCCGGTGAGGGCGGCCTCTCCACGCACGGCGGTGGCCGGGACCTCGACGATGCGTTGGGAGCCGTCGGTGAACGTGACCACGATCGGGATCAGGGTGGCCAGCGCGTTGCTCCTCGCCGCCATGCCGCCGTCGATGGCGGCGGTGATGGCGCCGGTGGTTTCGTCGACATGGACGCGCCAGCCGGGCTCGCTAAACGACGCCGCCAGCCCGTACCGCGCCCCCTCCGGTGCAGCGGTGGGCAGTTTGGTGGTCGGGTCGCCGCCCTCGGTGAGTTTCAGCGGCGCCCACGACACGGCCTTGCCTTTGGCTTCGGAGCGGGTGGTCACCGGTACGACGACCTCCTGGGTGGAGCCGTCCGGCAGTGTCAGTTTGATCGGTACGTCGAAGGGTGCGTCGGCCGGTGCGTCGGTTGGCACCTTGATCGTGATCTCACCGGTGTTCTCGTCAAGCTCTACCGGCAGGGTGGTCAGGCCGTCTGCCTCGAACTTCGTGCCTTCCGGCACGGAGCCGGTGGGGGTGATCCTGATGTTGCCTTCGGCGTCGAATACCGGCTTGTACTCCAGGCTGCGGACGCCGTCGGCGAGGGTGTCGCCGGTGAGGGCGTCGATACGCACGGTGGCAGCCTCGCCGCCTTCGCGGTTGGCGCTGGGCTCGCCTTCGCTCGGCGGCACGTCGTCGATGGTGCCGTCGGAGTACAGCGCGCGGACCTGCACCTCGATCGGCTTGGCGTTGTCCTTCGGCGCGGTCGCGCGAATCAGGCCGGAATCCAGGTCGACGGCAACATCCCAGCCGTTGAGTTCGGTGTGCGGGGTGGCCAGCACGTACTCCGCATCCTCAGGCATCTTGCCAATCTGGCGGATGAGCACCGTCTTGCCCGGCTGCGCGCCCTTGTTCTGCTCGTAGGCGGGTTGGTAGGTGACGTTGTGCGGGGCGGGATCCACGATGAACTTCGCATAACGCTCCGCGATGGTGTCATCCGGGAATGTGATCCGCACGCGGACGTCGAAGTTTTCGGTGCGTGGCTTTGTCACCGTGATCACGCCGGTGGCCTTGTCCATTTCAAGGCCCGTGGAATCACCCAGAATCTCGAACTTCGTGCCGGCAGGCAGCGGCTGGTTGCGGTAGCTGCGGCCGCCCTCGTTCAGCGTCGCGGTCGGCGCGCTGTTGTTGCCGGTCTCGCCGTAGCGCAGGTAGCCCGGGCGGTACTCGGGCCAGTAGCGGGAGGCGTCGGTGTTGGGAGGTTGGACGTCGATGGTGACGGTGCTGCGCGTGCCGTCGTCGGTAATCACGCCAAACTTGTACTCCCCTGGTTTCAGGTCGCGCGGCGGGACCGCCTTGATCACGCCGTCGACGCCAACGGTGACCCACTCGGGCGCATCGTCGGCGGCGCGGATGCCCATGCTTGTCGACGGCACCCTTGACGGCGCAGCCTCTACATCCTCACCAGCGCGCACCGTGATTGGATGCCACGCGAAGCCGTCAGCCACGGACACCGAGATCTCAAGGTGCTCCTCCAACAACCTGTCGTCTTCGGTGATGACCTCCACGACCACGTCGTAGTCGCCCGGCTCCTTGGGGGTACCGGTGATGACGCTGTTTTCCTCGTCGTAAATCACGCCGTCCGGCAGGCCCTGGACGTCCACGGAGGAGGCGTTTTCGGTGTCGACGGGGATCTCCAACTTCTCACCGGGCCGGACGGTGCCGTCCGGCGGGGTGGTCAGCTTCTCTCGGACAGGCTCAGGAAGCTCCGAGGTGTCCTTGACGGTGATGGTGAACATGGAGGTGACGACGTTGCCTGCGGTATCAACGAGCGGGCTACCGTCCTCGCCCAGCACGCGCGCAGTGACGTTGTAGGTGCCCGGAGTAGTCGGGGCGCCCTTGAGGTAGACGTTCTGGAAACGGCCCTTGGCGCGGGAGGTGTCGGCGGTGATGCCTTCGGGGAGGGTGGAGGCGTCGATAGTCAATGTGGCGCCATCGGGAACCCGCAGCGCGCGAACGGGGACCGGCTTGATGCGCTTGTGCGCCCAGAAGGTGCGGTCCTCGACCCGCATGAAGTACGGGTCCGCAGAAAGCACGATGTCGAATGGCACGATCTTGTGGTCGCCGTCCTTGTACACCGCCATGATGTTGATGGTCTCTTCATCCGGCAGCTCTTCGGCCTTGGACGGATCCGGGGTGATGGTCACGGTGCCCGAATCGCCGTCGATCTCAGCACCCCAGGCCGGGTTGACCGCATCGGGATGTTCAAAGCGGTAGTGGACCGGCTTGTTGATGTACGACTCGAGGAAACCGAGCACCACCTCCGTGGAGGTGGTTTGGCCAAGGCGCACCTTAGCCGCTGGGTAGGAGACGCCAGACCACCCCTCGTCGACCTCGGGGGGATTCGCCGGGTCTGCAACCGGATCCGGTGCGGGTTCCGTGGTCTCCGTGGGTTTCGTAGTTTCGGCCGCCTGCACCGGTTGCACCGCGCCTGCGATGAGCGACAGGCCGATGGCACATGCTGCGATTGAGGTTCCACGTCGGCGCACACTGGAAACGTTGCGGTGCTGCTCGGCCATCTGCCCATCCCCTTTGACGGTATGTTCAGCCCGCAATGCGGGCGTTGTTACTACACGTCAATATATCGGCTTAGGGTAAGTTGTTACAACATTTTGCTTTTATACCCGCGCGGCGACGGCGGCGGCCTTCTGCGCGATGGCCAACTCCTCGTTGGTAGGCACGACGAGAACCTTCACGGTGGAGTCGTCGGTGGAGATGATGCGTGGGCCGTCGTTAGGCAAATCGTTCTTCGCCGGATCGATCTCGATGCCGTAGTGCTTCAGGTTGTCCAGCGAATCCATGCGAACAAACTTATCGTTCTCGCCAACGCCGGCGGTGAACGTAATGGCGTCCACGCGGCCGAGCGCGATCATGTAGGAACCGATGAAGCGGCGCAGCTGGTTGAGGTACACGTTGTAGGCCAGCCAGGCGTTCTCGTCCTCGTTTTCGATCATGGCGCGCAGTTCGCGGAAGTCATTGACGCCCGACAGGCCCTTGACGCCGGATTGGCGGTTGAGGAGGTTGTCGATCTCGTCGATAGTCATGCCACTTTGACGCACCAGGTGGAAGATGATGCCCGGGTCGATATCGCCGGAGCGGGTACCCATGACCAGGCCGGCCAGCGGCGTCATGCCCATGGAGGTGTCGATCGGGTGGCCGTTGGCCACAGCAGAAGCGGAAGCGCCGTTGCCCAGGTGGAGCACGATCTGACGGGTGTGCGCCGGGTCGCGGCCGATGAGTTCCGGCACCTGGGAGGACACGAACTCGTGTGAGGTGCCGTGGAAGCCGTAGCGGCGGATCAGGTTGCGCTCGGAGACCTCAGCGTTGATGGCATACAGCGCGGCGGCCGGGGGCAGGTCGCGGAAGAAACCGGTGTCGAACACCGCGACGTGCGGGATGTCCGGCAGCAACTCGCGGGCGACCTCGATGCCGTCGATGTTGGCCGGGTTGTGCAGCGGCGCCAGCGGGATGAGGTCCCGGATCATGTCCACGACCGGGTCCAGGATCAGCTCCGGCTCGGAGAACACCATGCCGCCGTGGACAACACGGTGGCCTGCGGCGACGATGTCGAGTTGGGTCGGGCCGACGCCTTTGGCGTCGAGAAGTTTGAACGTCTCCTGCAAACCGGACGCGTGAGAGGGCACGGCCTTTTGCACGACGTGCTTCTGGCCGTCGTACTTGATGGTGATGCGGCCCTGGGGCTCACCGATCTGCTCGACAAGACCCGAGACGAACGGGTCCGCCGATGCGTCGGAGGTCGGGTCGACGATCTGGAACTTGATCGAGGACGAGCCGGAGTTGATAACCAGTACGTAAGACATTTACTTCGCCCCTGCCTGAATCGCGGTAATAGCTACGGTGTTCACGATATCTGGCACGGTGGCGCCGCGGGACAAATCGTTGACCGGTTTATTCAGACCCTGCAGCACCGGGCCGACGGCGAGGGCGCCAGCGGTGCGCTGAGCGATCTTGTAGCCCGCGTTGCCGGCCTCTAGGTCGGGGAAGATGAACACGTTGGCCTGGCCTGCTACCGGGGAGTCGGGGGCCTTCTTCGCGCCCACTCCCGGGTCACAAGCGGCGTCGAACTGCAGGGGGCCGTCGATGGCAACGTCCGGGGCGAGTTCCTTCGCCTTCGCGGTGGCCTCAACGGCGCGCTCCACGTCCGGGCCCGCACCGGAGGTGCCGGTGGAGTAGGACAGGATGGCCACCTTCGGATCAATGCCGAACTGGGCGGCGGTCTTGGCGGACACGGCGGCGATCTCGCCGATCTGCTCGGCGGTCGGGTTCGGGTTCACGGCGCAATCGCCGAATGCCCAGAGGCGGTCCTGCATGACCATGAGGAAGATCGAGGAGACCACGGACGCACCCGGGGCGGTTTTGATGATCTGGAACGAAGGCTTAATCGTGTGCGCGGTGGTGTGCGCGGCACCGGAGACCATGCCGTCTGCCAGGCCCTTGTGCACCATCATGGTGCCAAAGTAGGAGACGTCCTTCATGGTCTCGCGGGCCTCCTCGAGCGTCACACCCTTCTTCTTGCGCAGCTCCGCAAAGTCGGCGGCGAACTCCTCAAGCAGATCGGATTCGAGGTGGTTGAGCAGGTTCGCGCCGCTTAGGTCCAGGCCGAGGTCGGTGGCGCGGCGGTTCATGTCGGCGACATCGCCAAGAATCGTGATCTCCGCAATTTCCTGGCGCAGCAGCTGATCCGCCGCCTGCAGAATGCGGTCGTCCTCGCCCTCCGGCAGCACCACGTGCGAGCCGGCAGCCTTGGCCTGCTCCAGCAGCTGATGCTCGAACACGATGGGGCTCATGACCTGCTTGGCCTCGACAGCGGCCGGTTCGAAGGTCTCCACATCGCCACCGCTAATCGACGACACCACAACCGCCCCGAACTCCTCCACGCGACGCTTGGCCAGGGGTGCGGTGGTGTCGTCGCTAGTAATGAGCACCACGGGCACCCCGAGAGCTGCGGCGAGCTCGCCGTCAAAGTTGTAGTCACCAGTGCCCTGGATCAGTTTCGCGTCGCCGAAGAGTGCGCCGGAGTTGAAGATCTCCGCCACGTTGTCGCCTTCGGCGCGCACCAGTTCGAGGCCGAGACGGCCGGCGAGCTGTTGCAGATCCACACCCTCGAAGGTGCGGTTTGCAAGGGTTACAAGCAGGGTCTGGGACATTGTCTCACCTTTCGTTGTGGGGCAAACAGTGCATAGTTTACCGGCACTGCCGACACGGCGAGACACTATATGGTGTGACCTACATCTTCTTCATGGCGCGCGCCGCGTCATCGGTACGCACACGCGCCTCTGCGGCCGAATCTGCGGTGGAAAGAATCAACACATCCGGGCCGAACATGCGCACCGTGGTCTCCTCCACCTCCATCGCGGCGGCGATAGCCTCCAGCGAGGGTGTCACCCCCGGCAGGAAGCGCACGGCACCGGGACTGACCAGCGTGGAATCGATCGGCAACTCCTGCGTCGCACGCGCCTGCAGATCAAACTGGTTGACGCGCTGCGTGGCAAGCGTGACCAACCCATCACGGCTCGGGCGTGGGGTGACTTGGGAGAAATAGACATCGTCGCCAGAGACAAACAGCTCAATGGAGTACACGCCGCAACTTGCAAGCCCACCCATGATGCGCGCGGCAATCGAGCGCGCGTTGTCCATCGCGGCCTCCGGCATCGGCGCAGGCTGCCACGCCTCCACCAGTTTGCCCTCGCGGTGGCGGGTGCCGATCGGCTCGCAGAACCACGTAGCCAACTCGCCCGTGTTCGGGTCGATGGAGCGCGCCGCGAGGATCGTGGCCTCGAAATCAAAGTCGATGTAGCGCTCCACCACCACACCGTCGCCCTCCCCTTCCGAGGCGATACTCCAGGCCTCCGCAAGGTCGGCGTTGCTGTGCACCGTGGAAAATCCCTGCCCGTCGCGGGATGTCGGCGACTTCACCACACACGGAAACCCGAGGCGCTCCACCGCGTCCTGCATTTCCTGCGGCGTGGTCACAAACTCACAATCCAGCGTGGGCAAGCCCAGTTCCTCGCTCGCCTGGGTGCGCACCGCCATGCGGTCCGCAGTACGGCGGCATGCGCTTGTCGACGGCGCCACCGCCGCCCCGGCAGCCTCCGCCGCCACCTCAACCTCTTCGAGCGTGTCCGGCGAATCCCCCGTGGTCACAATGATGTCCGGGTGGAACTGATCAGCCAGCGACACAGCACCAATCTGAGTCTCAAACCCGAGGCGCTGGTAAGCCTGCTCAAGCTCGCGGGCCATCGGCGACGTGCCAAGGATCAGCGCGCGACGCTGTGCAGAAGATGGAACAGTCATAACGCCAGATTGTCCCACACTTATATGTCGCGCAGGTAGCCGAGAGCACGTGCAAAAAGAGGCTCAATAAATCCGCTCGACACTTCACGACTGAGTCCCCACTGAGCCCCCAAGACATTATCCACCCCCAACATGGGGTACGAAAACCGCCTTAGTCGATCGTTCGCACTGGTCAAACGACCCTTGCGTCCGTAATAGAAAATACATATAGCGTCAGGCTATCCTCTAGACAGAGGCGACGCCCTCGCCAGAAGTTTCTGGGGACAGCGAACCGCCCAGATCCCGTCGAGCTGCTGGCCGGCGGGATCATTCATTTTCAACTTTCTTATCTAGATCAATAACGAACGAATGGTCTTCAAGATAAAGCTTGAAATAAAGCCCGGTCCGGTCATGGTGCGTTTTTGAACGCCGGAGGGCCATGGCCGAAAGGTCGGGGAGCCACAGCAGATGTTCTTCCTTGGGCGATTCATGAAGAACCTGCGTATAGCGCGATATTGCACCGACAGAGCGTAAGTGTTTTATCAGACGACGGTCAGCATCATTTTCCGTGTGCCTTTGTCGTTTTTCCATCACGACAAGCCGGGTTCCAGGGTAATTCTGCTGGACGGCTACTAACAACGCCTTTAAGCAATCATCACGCGCTTGAGCAACCGACACCTCATTTTCCTCACCTATTTGAGTCAAGTCCTTTTTGTAGGCAAAAATATGTTGGTCGCCGACATCATTGCAGTATGTGAGCAGCCCCTCAGCCTTTTGCCGCCCCTCGGCACTCTGCAATGCTTCCGTAGTGTGCCAGTATCCTCCATCAACAATCTCACGTATGTCCTCTCGAGTGGCATCCAAGAACCTGGCACTAATTAGGACCCCGCAAATCAAATAAAAGGAACGGCCGAGGTTTTCTTCTGGCCGGTTATATGTTTCATTCGCATAGAGGACGTAATGATCCTCATTGAGGTTTCTGTAGGCAGCCTCGAGGGCACGTTTCTCCACGGGACATCCTTGTTATCTTACTTCTAGATTTATTGGCTAGATAGCCTACAGGCAGTGCAAGTTGTCCAATGTCACGCTTTTCTGTCATTTCCTAGCTCGCTCAGTTGCCTTGCGATACACGACCAATCGGACACCCGCTTAATTAAAGTAAGGACAATCACAGCACCAAACGCCGTTGCCCCGCCCACCGGGTTGGTGAGCGGGGCAACGGCGTTTCGAGGAAGGCGCCTTCATTGAAGGCGTTGGGCTACCGAATTACTTCTTCGGCTGTGCCTTCTCCTCCTTGGAAGAGCCGGCGTAGGTCTTGCCGGAAGAACCCTTCAGTTCCAGGTCCTTCACGGAAGAGCCACCACCTGGGGTGCAGTTGTCGTAGATGATCGTGCCGGCGAGGATGCCAGCGGCGATCAGAGCCAGACCACCGGCGACCGTCGCAATGTCGGTGCCGTACTGCCCCAGCTGCTTGTTCAGACCCTCAACCTGTGCAGCGAGCTGCGGGTTGAAGATGCCCAGCTGCTGCTGCAGCTGCGTGTTGGCGTTCTGGATCTGTGCGTTCGCCTGTGCGGCGAAATCGGACAGACCCGGGATCTCGATCTGGGTTGCCAGACCAAGCGGCAGCAGTGCGATCAGCGGCAGACCGAACCCGACAGAGGTTGCGACACACTTGCCGGTGTCGATGGTTTCACCGATCTGGATCTTGAAGCGGTGGATCTCCTTGCCGTCTTCCTTAACGACGACCCAAGCCTCGCCGGCCGGGGTGCCCTTCGGGACGGAGACAATGATGTTGCCATCCTTGTCAATGGTGACCTTGGCGCCCTTGATCAGGTTGCCATCCTTATCGACGAGCTCACCCGTCAGTTCACCCTTCTTGTCAGAGTTACCCTGATCAACCTTGCCAACGTTCTGGCCCTTGCCGTTCGGCGTGACCGTGCTCTTGCCCGGGGAGACAGTGGTCTTGTCGTCGGACGCGCCGGAACCGTTGTCGTCGCGACCCTTCTTGTGGCCGTTGACGTCGATTTCGACCTCGGTCTTGCCGCCGTCCAGATCCGGATCCTCGATGGTGACCGTGATCGGACCATCAACATCCTTGCCCGGGGTGACAACGATCTCGCCGGTGTTCGGATCGATTTCGACAGGGACGTCCTTGCCGTCCTCATCCTTCGCGGAGACCTTGGTGTCATTGTCCGGGTTGGTCACCTTGACACCGGTGCCCTGCTTCTCATCGGTCGGATCAACAGACTTCTTGTCGTTCTGATCAACCGTGGTCTTGTCGGAAGCGTCGGAACCGTTGTCGTCGCGACCCTTCTCGTGGCCGTTGACCGGGACCTCGAATTCAGCCTTGCTGTTCGGCAGGTCTGGGTCTTCGATGGTCACCGTGATCGGTCCGTCAACGTTCTTGCCCGGGGTGACGACAACGTTGCCGTTCTCGTCGATCTCTACCGGGACGTCGTTGCCGTCCTCGTCCTTGGCCGTGACCTTGGTGTCATTGTCCGGGTTGGTGACCTTGATGCCGGTGTCCTGCTCCTTATCGGTCGGATCAACCGGCTTCACACCAGAAGGATCAACCGTGGTCTTGTCGGAAGCGTTGGAACCGTTGTCGTCACGACCCTTCTCGTGGTCCTTGACCGGAACCTCAACCTCGACCTTGCCATCCGGCAGGTCAGGATCGGTGATGGTCACCGTGATCGGACCATCAACGTCCTTACCCGGGGTGACAACAACGTTGCCGTCCTCGTCGATCTTGACCGGGACGTCATTGCCGTCCTCATCCTTGGCCGAGACCTTGGTGTCCTCATCCGGGTTGGTCACCTTGATACCGGTGCTCTGCTCCTGATCGGTCGGATCAACCGGGGTCACATTCGAATCATCAACCGTGGTCTTAACACCCGGCTGTGTCTCGGAACCGTTGTCGTCCTTGCCCTTCTCGTGGCCGTTGACCGGAACCTCAACCTCGACCTTGCCATCCGGCAGGTCAGGATCGGTGATGGTCACCGTGATCGGACCATCAACGTCCTTACCCGGGGTGACAACAACGTTGCCGTCCTCGTCGATCTTGACCGGGACGTCATTGCCGTCCTCATCCTTGGCCGAGACCTTGGTGTCATTGTCCGGATTGGTGACCTTGATACCGGTGTCCTGCTCCTGATCGGTCGGATCAACCGGCTTCACACCAGAGGAATCAACCGTGGTCTTAACTCCAACAGACAGCGGGACCATGTCGGTGTGTTCGGTCTCGTTGCCGTCCTGATCAACCAAGGTGTAAGTCACGGTCACATTCGGCTTCTCTTCAGAAGCCTCAACCTTCTCGGTCGGCGTACCAGTGATCTTGCCGTCCTTGTACTCCAAACCGGCCGGAAGACCCTCAACCTTGATGGAGTCCTTCTTCAGCTCGAAGCCTTGCGGCAGCTTGTCAAAACCTTCCGGCTTGACTTCCTGCTCGTACGGCTCACCGACGAAACCGTCGGCCAGCTTGGTGTCCGTCACCGTGATCTTGGTGATTACGCGCTCGTACTGCTTCTCAGTAACCTTCTTCGGTTCGGTCTTTTCGACACGCTTTTCCGGATCTTCCTCGTCCGGGTTCTCGTAGACCGGATTACCCTGCTCATCAAGCACAGGAACATACTTTTCAACCTCGACCTCAACCTCACGGGTTACGGTCACTTCGGTGGTACCAGGCTTGGTTGGGGTGCCGGTGATCTTGCCGGTCTCGGGGTCAATTTCGAGACCATCAGGCAGATTATCGGCAGAGTAGGTCGGCTTAGCCCCCTCATCCAGCTTCTCCTTGAACAACGGCGTTACGTCGTTGTCTGGGTACTCTTCACCCGTGGAGCCCAGCGGCAACTGCTCAGGCACAACCGCAGTAAAGGAGTCTGCAATCTCCCACCGGTCAGAAGGCTTCTTCGACACCGGATCAACGCTGACTACAGCAGCGGTGTAAACCGTGGTCTCCTTCAGATCTTCAGGAGCCTGGAAATCACAAGACGGCAACGCACCCTTGTCGTCACTCTTGACGATGCACATCGCATCCTTAAGCTCTTCCTGAGTGCCATCCTCAGTCGTGGCGTACCAGCGGATTGCATAATCAGCATTCGGCATCAGACCAGCAGTCTTGGTGGTCACCTTGGAGCCCGCACGACCCTTATTGTCGTACGAGTTGTACTCCGGAATATCAAAGATAGGCTGCGCAGACATCAGCGGGAAGCGAATACCGCCCATGTTGTTACTCGTGCCTGAGCTGCCCAAGTCCTTGATGTTCTGGAACATGTTCACTGGGAACGACGAGAGCTTCACATCGCGACCCTCGATACGAGGGTAGATGTACATGTAATCGGTGTTGACGTGGCGCACGTCCCTCAGCGACGCCCCGTTGAACGTGCTCAGGCTGCCGTTCTTGTAGTCATCAGCGACCTTGCCCCACTCTTTATCGCTGACAACCTTGTTTGTACCGAGGTTCGCTCGATTCCACGAGTAGCCCTTCGTTCCCTTGAACGGAAGGTAGAAGGAACCATCAGCCTTCGACGGCGCAACAACCGTTTCTGCAATGTGGGAACCTGCACCGTGCTCACCCTGGTACGCATCAATGATACGTTTTTGGTTCTCACGTTCCTGTTCAACTGTGTAGCCCGGATTAGCGTCCTTCCACGCCTCAATCTCACGCACAACTTCATCGTTGAGGTAAGACGCAACAATCTCTACTCCACCAGCGGCACGGTCACCCTGATTGACGTCGTAGGCGTACTGACTTGGCAGCGAGCCAGCGTCTTCACCAGACTCCCACCAAATACGAGTACCGCCATCGATCGCACCGTGACGGCCGTAGTCCGGGAACTGACCATCTACGGTCGGTTTGCCGGTCTCGCCGTCGAGCGCACGCGTCCACTGATCTTCCGGTTTGGCCAGCCAACCAACGTGGTTTGGCTTCTCCTCCAGCACAAAACGACCGTTGGTAATGCGGGAACCAGCCGAACCGGCCGTAAAGTTCCAGGACTCCTGCACACGATCAAGACGAGTGGTGTAACGACCAGACTTCATGTCACCCGCCATGACTACGGAGTACTTATCCTCGTCCGGGTTTTCACCCCAGACGCGGACACGGGTCTTGCCGCCCTCGATGCCGTTGAGCCTAAACTCCGGAGCACTAACACGGCTCAGGAAGCTCTTCGACAGATCGAAGGAGAAGCGCCCCTCAGAGTCCGTCGTCGTGTAGAACACCGGGGAAACTTCGTTCTTACCATTGACGTACTGCAGGTAGATAACGTTGCCAATGAGCGGTTCATTACTCTTCTGCAGGTCATCAGCACGACCGCCCTTATTGATGTAGGCGTAGCCGTGGTAGCCAAAGTAGTTACGCCAGCCCGTCTTGGAGAAGATGGCGTTCGAAACCTGCTTATCTTTGGCAGCATCACCAGCTTGAGCGTCCGCACCCGCAACCGCAGCCGGTTCATCTTGGGCAAACGCAACCGGCTGCGCCAACGGCGCAACCAACGCAAACGACAACGCAGCCGCAGCAACCGACGTGCCACGACGACGAGCAATGTAATTCTTCTTCACCGAAAATTCCTTCCTCGAAAATGACAATTTCGGTTAGACAAGCCCTGCCTACTGTGACGCTTTTCGGACACATGCCACACAGGGCCGACATAGGCAAGGGTAAAGAAGTTAACAACAGCCCGCAATGATCATTACGTCTGCCCACAACCGCTTAGAAGATTTCTCAGGTTCTTCCAACCCGGCAGCATCTTTTTTCATTTTTCGCTGGACTGCGTTTCTCCACGTCGGCAAAAATAGTTGATATGTCAAAATAGATACATCTTGGAAATGCGCACTTTCGAGATTCACCTCCAACCGCTGCAAATGTCTATCTGCCCTGCGTTTTTGGGTGACGATTTCCGTCCAGGCACAGTACTTGGCCTCCCAATCCCCTAACACCGAGAAGCTCCGTACAAAACGGGGTGAAGGTGAGATTTTCTTAGAAAAGCAGAAGTGCCTACTTTAGGGGGTGATTCGGGGTGGTGGGGTCGTCGATAAGCAAAATGCCCTAACGACAGTTGCCCCGTATCCCAACAACGGGGATACGGGGCAACGACGCGCTAACTAGTAGCTAGAACCTACTTCTTCTCCGGAGCCTTGGTCTCCTTGGAGGAACCTGCGTAGGTCTTGCCGGAAGAACCCTTCAACTCCAGATCCTTCACGGACGAACCACCCTTCGGGGAGCAGTTGTCGTAGATGATCGTGCCGGCCAGAATGCCAGCCGCGATCAGCGCCAGACCAGCCGCAACCGTAGCGAGGTCAGTGCCATACTGCGCCAGCTGACCATTGATGGCCTCAACCTGAGCAGCCAACTGCGGGTTGAAGATACCCAGCTGCTGCTGGATCTGCGTGTTGGCGTTCTGGATCTGAGCATTCGCCTGAGCGACGAACTCAGACAGGCCCGGGATCTGGATCTGGGTAGCCAGACCAATCGGCAGAAGCGCGATCAGCGGCAGACCGAAACCGACAGAGGTTGCGACACACTTCGGAACGTCGATCTCAGGGGTCTTGCCCTTGTCCGACTTCGCCGGGTTGGTGCCACCCTCGATCTCGTCCTTGTTCGAGATGCCGTCACCATCGAAGTCGCCGTCCGGATCCAGCAGGGACTTACCGTCCTTGCCAACCAGGTCGAAGCCAGCGGTTGCCTTGTCCTTCGAACCACCCGGGTAGGTGAACTCGACATCCACAGAAGGCTTCGCGAACGGGGTGAAGATCTTCACAAACTCATCCCAACGCTTACCCTTCTTCTGCTTCTGGATCTCCGGCAGCTTCTCAGCGATCTTCTCGCCGACCTTCTCGTAAGAAGGAGCCTTCGCCGTGACGACGCCCGGAGTCTTATCGGTATCGGTGATGAACGTCCAGTCATCGGAACCGTTGGACGGGGTACCGATGGCCTTGGTACCTGCCGGAACCTTGGCGTCACCGAACGGGTTCTTCGAAGACTCGGTCTCGCCGGCCTTAACCTTCGTCGGCTCACCGTAGTCCGGGCTCACGATCTTGACATCGATCTCGCCGATCTTCTCGGCGTCTTCACCTTCACCCTTGGAGACGATGACCTTGGCATCCTGCGGCTTAGTACCCTCCGGCACCGTGACCTTGATGTTGCCATCCTTGTCGATGATGACCTTGGAGCCCGGGATCTTATTGCCGTCCTTATCGACGAGCTTGCCGGACTCATCACCAGTCGGATTCTCGACCTTGCCAACGGTGTGCTCGCCACCGTTATTCGGAACCGTGGTGTTCGTCTCCGTGACCGACGGGGCTGGCGCCGGAGCATCCGGATCCTTCTCACCGACGGTGACGGTGACCTCGACGGTGTCCTTAGAACCATCCGGGTAGGTCACAACAACCGGAACCGTGATCTTGTCACCCGGAGTTGCATCCTCCGGAACCTTGACGGTGATCTCACCGGTCTTCTCATCGACGGTCACGCCATCCGGAACATTCTCACCCGGGGTGAACTTCGCGTCCGGAGCCTCGGTCGGGTTGCCGTCCTTGTCCTTGAACTCAGGCTTCTCAACCTTGACGTCCGTACCAGGCTTACCGCTGCCGCCCTTGTACTCAGGATCGTACTTCTCGTTGTCCTTGACATCCGGCTGCTCCGGAGCATTCGGCTCCTCAACGATGACGGTGACATCAACGTTGTCCTTGGAACCATCCGGGTAGGTCACAACAACCGGAACCGTGATCTTGTCACCCGGAGTTGCATCCTCCGGAACCTTGACGGTGATCTCACCGGTCTTCTCATCGACGGTCACGCCATCCGGAACATTCTCACCCGGGGTGAACTTCGCGTCCGGAGCCTCGGTCGGGTTGCCGTCCTTGTCCTTGAACTCAGGCTTTTCAACCTTGACGTCCTCACCAGGCTTACCCGAGCCATCTTCGTAGCCAGGCTCGAAGTGATCGTTGGCGTTCGGAACCTTCGGGTTGCTGTCCTCATCATCGTTGATGCCATCACCGTCATCATCCGGATCCGTGACATCAGGATCACCATCACCATCGGTATCCAGCTTGAATTTCGCCTTGACCTCATCGGTAGAGCCGTCCTTGTAGGTGACCGTCACCGGAACATCGAACTCCTCAACGGTGTCCTTGTTCAGCTTGGACTTGTCTGGGAAGGTAACGGTGATCTCACCGCTAGTCTCGTCAATCTTGACCTCGTAGCCCTCAGGATCCGTGAAGCCCTCGCCCTTTGCGAACTTCGAGTCTTCTGGCTTGGTTGCGTCCTTGCCAGACTTGGTGAAGTTCGGGGACGACTTCGTCTCCTTGCCCGGGACGACGAGCTTGCCCTCGTAGGACGGCTCGTAGACGTCTGCGTCCTTGTCGGTCACCGTGACAGTGACGTCAACGTTGTCCTTCGTCCCATCCGGGTAGGTCACAACCACCGGAACGGTGATCTTGTCACCCGGCTTGGCATCCTCCGGAATAGTCACGGTGATCTCACCGGTGTTCTCATCGATGGTCACGCCATCCGGGGTGTTCTCACCCGGGGTGAACTTCGTGTCCTCCGGCGGCGTGGTCGGGTTGCCGTCCTTGTCCTTGAAGGTCGGCTTGTCCACCTTGACGTCCTCACCAGGCTTGCCAGCCTCACCCTCGTACTGGGGCTCGTACGTATCGGCCTGCGGCGGCTGCTTCGGATTGGTGTTGTTATCAATCTCGTCTTGATCTTTGACGCCGTCGCCATCGTCGTCGTCATCCTTGGAGTCAGGCGTTCCGTCACCATCAGTGTCCAGCTTGAACTTCGCGGTCGCGTCGTCGGTGGAACCATCCGGGTAGGTCACAACAACCGGAACGTCGAATTCCTCAACGGTGTCCTTGTTCAACTTGGACTTGTCCGGGAAGGTGACGGTGATCTCGCCGGTGTTCTCGTCGATAGTGACCACGTAGCCCTCAGGAGCCTTGAAGTCCTCTGGAATTGCGAACTTGGAGCCCTCCGGAGCGTCGACCTTCTCCTCGGTCTCATTGCCATCCTCGTCGACCTTGGTAAAGGTCGGAGCAGACTTCGTCTCCTTACCCGGAACTACAAGCCTGCCTTCGTAGGACGGAGTGAACTCATCCGCATCCTTGGTCACAAGGACGGACCACGCGGAAACATCATTGTTGCCCGAGACCACAACAACGTTGTAGACGTCACCCTTCTTGGCCTCCTCGGGGATGTCGAAGGTGCAATCTGCGACCTGGGCCTTTGTGGCCTTGGACTGGTCAATATCGCAAGTCCTCTGCACCTTCCCCTTGGAGTCGCGCCACTCGATCCTCGACGGCAGCTCAGACAGCTCGCCGCTAAACTCCGGAGTCACGGTGACACCCGGTGCAGCAGGCTTGTCAGTTGAGTTGTAGTCAGCAGTGATCGATACCGGAGCGTACGGCATGATCGCGTGGTTGACGTTATAAAGTTTGTTATTCGGCTTGCCGTAGCGCGGGTTGCCGATGTCCGAAACGAGTGCCGTCCTAGTCTGCATCTCACCCGGGGTCGACAACGGACGGAAGTTACCGCCGCCATTGAAGACCTGGAAGACCGGGGTGTGGAAGCCGGTGTAGCCACCCTGGACTTCACCCTTCTTGTTCTCTACCCAGACGAACACGTGCTGCGGGTTGAGGAAGTCCTCACGAGTCTGGCTCGGATCGGTGTAATCACCGAAGCGCAGCGAGTACTTACCTTCAGGGTCTGTCTTGCCGTAGACCGTTTTGAGGATGTACTCGGGGTGTTCCTCGAGCATCTTCTTGGTCTCTTCAGCGAGCTTGTCCGGATCGGCCTTAAACTTCCCGTGCAGTGCCTCGTTCGCTGCAGCGCCGTCTTTAGTCAGCGTCGATGCAAACACGGTGTAGCCATCAGCTGCAGGGTCCTTGGACTCGTTCTTCGGTCCGGTAGCCGGGAAGGTGTTGTCCGGGAAACCGCCGGTTTCGAGCCAGACCTCGCCGGAAAGCATGTTGGATTCAGGCCCCTGGAGAGCGGCAGCCGCGTCCGGCCCCTTCGGATCTTCAACGAGCTTGTCACCCTTGGCTGCCATCCAGCTGTTCTCGTGGTTTGGCGGAAGCTCGCGCAAGAACGCGGCCATCAGTTGCATATTGCCATCAGCGGCGACAAAGGAACCAAGCGGGGCTTCAGCAACGTGGTTGAAAGAACCTGGCACATAACCGTTAGCCTGGCGGAACATTTCAACTCGATTGCCTCGCTCGTTGGTAAACGGCTCAACCCAGATGCGGTGTTGCTGGTCAGCGCGCGCAGCCCAGGTGTGCTCCTTGCCGAGCTTATCGGTCCAGGTGATGCCCTTATCGCCCATTCCGAACGCGAAAGTGCCCTGACCACCGTTACCGCCAACCACGTCCGGCAGAGTGTGCGTCTGAGCCTTGAAAATCGGCGAGTAGGAGCCGTCCCTGTCACGGAACTGGGCATAGACGGTGATGCCATCCAGCTTCACGTTGCCATTGTCGTAGGCAGCGCTCGGGTTACCATTCAGGCCGGTCAGGTACACGTGGCCGGAGATCAGGCCCTTACCAACACCGTGAGCGTCAGTCAGGTTCGCAGCCTTGGTGACACGGCCACTAGCGATAGCGTCAGCCTCAATAATTCCGTTCTCGTCAACCACTGGAGCAGGCGTATTGGCATTCTGATCAGACTCAGAAGCAGGCGGAGTTTCCTGCGCAAACGCAACCGGCTGCGCGAACGGCGCAACCAACGCAAACGACAACGCAGCCGCAGCCACCGACGTGCCGCGACGACGAGCGATGTAATTCTTCTTCACCGAAAATTCCTTCCTCGAAAATGACAATTTCGGTTAGATAAGCCCTGCTGTCTGCAGCAATTTCGGACACTCGCCACGCAGAGCCCACATAGACAAGCGTAAGGAAGGTGACATATGTCAGCAATAGATATGACAGGTGTTCATGATGTTACGTTTATGCGTTTTAAGGCTTTACACACAATGCCAAGGCGGACAAAACCGCACTGCCACTGTCGCTTTACACCAACACATGGCACGCGTCACCCGTGGCGATTTACAAGACACTAGGCCACACCCAGGGCCATTTTCCCTGTTCAGAGATAAGGAATGGCCGCCACAGGGCAATTGATAGCCCCCCGACGATTGGACATCCGTTCGCTACAGCACCAATCCATAAATCAGACCATTACCAGCAGTTTTCCAAACCTAAGGTTTTTTCAGTTATAGCTACGCCCCTCCTTTAGGGGGTGGTTGGGGGACGTGGGGTCGTCGATAGGCAATGCGCACAAACGCCGTCGCCCCGCTCACCGGTGTGGTGAGCGGGGCGACGGCTTCGAGGAAGGTGCCTTTAGTAAAGGCGTTTGGCTACGGAGTTACTTCTTTTCCGGAGCCGCGGTCTCCTTGGAGGAGCCAGCGTAGGTGTTGCCGGAAGATCCTTTGAGTTCGAGGTTCTTCACGGACGAGCCGCCGTTGGGCGAGCAGTTGTCGTAGATGATCGTGCCAGCCAAGATGCCCGCGGCGATCAACGCGAGACCGCCAACAACGGTTGCGATGTCAGTACCGTACTGGGCCAACTTCGCGTTCACGGCGTCCGCTTGAGCGGCGACCTGCGGGTTGAACACGCCCAACTGCTGCTGGAGGCGCGTGTTCGCGGCCTGGATCTGTGCATTCGCCTGAGCGGCGAACTCGGTGAGGCCCGGGATCTGGATCTGGGTAGCCAGACCGATTGGCAGCAGCGCGATCAGCGGCAGCCCGAAGCCGACGGAGGTGGCAACGCACTTGCCCGTGTCGATGCCGACCTTTGCGGTGGCCCTGTTGCCGGCGCCGTCGACAACCTGGATCTCGTCACCGGTCTTCAGGTTGACGTCCGCCGGGACGTTGACCTTCCACTTGCCGTCCTTGCCGGTCGTGGTCGTGGTGGTCTTGCCGTTTGGCCAGGTCACGATGATGGTCTCGCCAGGGCGGTCGCCCTTGCCGGTGATGGTCTTGGCGCCGGGGGTGATGTCGTCGATAGTCGGTGCCGTGGTGTCTGGCTTCGACTGATCATCGGCCGGGTTGGCACCCTTCTCCACCTCCTCGCGGTTGCTGTGTCCATCACCATCAAAGTCACCATCCGGATCCAGCAGCGACTTGCCATCCTTGCCGACCAGGTCGAAGTTGGCGGTCGCGGCGTTGGTCGAGTCGTCCTCGTAGGTGAAGCCGACAGCAACGGACGGGCGGGCGAACGGCTTGAAGGTTTCGAAGAACTTGTCCCAACGCTTCTTCGCATCGGTGCTCTTGATCTCCGGCAGGTGCGCCTCGACCTTTTCCGCGACGTCCTTCATCGAAGGAGCCTTCGCGTTGATCACGCCGTTGTCCTGCGGGGTGAAGGTCCACTTGTCGGCGTCCGAATCCGCGGTCGGCTTCGCCTCCGTATTCTTCACCGGTGCCTTGGTGCCGAACGGATCATTGGTGTTCTTCTCACCATCAACCGGCACGCTCGTGAGCTTGTCGTACTCCGGCACGAAACGCTCCGCATCAGTGCCAACGGTGATGGTCGTCTGCACCTCGTCGGTGGAACCGTCCGGGTAGGTCACAACAACGGTGACGTCGTAGACGCCCGGCTTCGAGGTATCCGGGGTCTTCTTGTACTCGAACTTCGTGCCCTCCGGCAGCTTGTCCGCGTCCTTGATGTTGGCCTTCGGATCCGGGGTGCCGCCAGTCTTGACTTTCTGGTCCTGGCCTTGCGGGTCGTGCTTGTCAGCGTCGGTTGCGTTCTTCTGCACCTTGACGTTGGCGTTGACCTTGTCGGTGGTGCCATCCGGGTAGGTGACAACGATGGTCACCGGCTTATCACCTTCCGTGGAGGTATCCGGCGCCTGCTCGTACTCGAAGGTCGTGCCCTCCGGAAGCTCGTCGATGTTGGTGACGTGGTCCTTGGCCTCCGGGACCTCGTTCGGCTCGACGGTCTTGTCCTGGACCTGCGGCTCGTAGATGTCAGCGTCGGACTGCTTCGGGTCCTCGGGCTGGGGCTGCTCCGGGGTCGGGGTCGGCTCGGGCTGGGGTTGCTCGGGTTGCGGCTGCTCGGGTTGCGGCTGCTCGGGTTGCGGCTGTTCCGGGGTCGGCTTCGGGGTCGGGTCCTCTGCAGGCTTCGGGTCCTCCACCTTCACGGTGGCCTGCACCTCGTCGGTGGAACCATCCGGGTAGGTGACAACGACCGTGACCGGCTTATCCCCAGCAGTAGAGGTATCCGGATCTTCCTTGTACTTGAAGGTCGTGCCCTCAGGAAGCTTGTCAGCGTCCTTGACATTGTCCTTCGGATCCGGCTTCTTGCCAGTCTCAACCGTCTGATCCTTGCCTTGCGGGTCGTGCTGCTCGGCCTGATCCTTGGCAACCTTCACCGTCACCGGCACCTCATCAGTGGTGCCATCCGGGTAGGTCACAACAACGACAGCCGGCTTGTCACCAGAGGTGTCAGTCTTCGGCACATCCTTCCAGGCGTACTTGGTGCCCTCCGGAAGATCTTCCTTGTTCGCGATCGAATCCTCAGCCTTCGGCTCAGCGTTCTTCGCAACCTCCTGGTCCTTACCCTGCGGGTCGTACTTGCTGGCCTGGTCGGTGACCTTCAGCGGCACAACGTCGGTGTGTTCGGTCTCTTTGCCGTCCTGATCCACCAACGTGTAGGTAACGGAGACGTTCGGCTTCTCTTCAGAAGCGTCAACCGTCTTCTTCGGCGTACCGGTGATTGTGCCGTCCTTGAACTCCAGGCCTTCCGGGAGACGCTCAACCTTGATGGAGTCCTTCTTCAGCTCGAAGCCCTGCGGCAGCTTGTCAAAACCTTCCGGCTTCACGTCCTGCTTATACGGCTCGCCGACGACGCCGTCGGCCAGCTTGGTATCCGTCACCGTGATCTTGGTGACCACCTGCTCCTTACGCTTCTGCGCGACGGGCTTCTTCTCGGTCTTCTCAATACGCTTGTCAGGATCTTGCTCGTCTGGGTTTTCGTAGACCGGGTTGCCGTCGTCGTCAAGCACCGGCACATCCTGCTCGACCATGACCTCGATCTCGCGAGTCACGATGACCTCAGTGGTGCCCGGGGTGGTCGGCTTGCCGGTGATCTTGCCGGTCTTCGGGTCGATGGCCAGGCCTGCAGGCAAGTCGTTAGCCGAGTAGGACGGTTCAGTGCCCTCTTTCATATTGTCCGGCAGATCCTTGAACAGCGGCGTCACGTCGTTGTTCGGGAACTCAGTGCCAACCGACCCCAACGGCAGCGGCTCAGGAACAACAGCGGTGAAGGAGTCTGCGATCTCCCAACGATCAGACGGCTTGCCGGAAGCCGGGTCAACAGAAACCAGCGCGGCGGTGTAGACCGTGGTCTCCTTCAGATCTTCAGGAGCCTGGAAGTTGCAGGACTCGAGCGCACCCTTGTCGTCGCTCTTGATCTTGCACATCGCGTCCTTGATCTCAGTCTGGGTACCATCCGGAGCGGTTGCGTACCAACGGATTGCGTACTCCGTGTTCGGCAGCAAGCCCGCGGTCTTCGTAGTCACCTTGGAGCCCGGACGACCCTTGTTGTCGTAGGAGTTGTACTCCGGAATATCGAAGGTCGGCTGTGCAGTCATCAACGGAAACTGCAGACCGTTCATGTTCGCACCGGCGGCAATCGCGCCCTGGTCGCGGTAGTTCATGAACATATTGGCGACGAACGCAGAGTTCTTCACGTCGCGGCCCTCAATGTTCGGGTAGATATACATGTAGTCAGTGTTGATGTGGCGCACGTCGTACAACGAAGCGCCGGTAAACACGTTGACCCACTGGTTCTGGTAGTCGTCGGCAACCTTGCCCCAGTCTTCTTCGCTGACCACATTGTTCGCAGCGAAGTTGGCCGCGTCGCGCGAGTAGCCCAGCGTGCCCTTGAACGGCAGGTAAATCATGCCGTCAGCGGTGGTCGGGGCAACGACGGTCTCTGCAATGTGGGAGCCCTCGCCGTGCTCGTCCTGGTACGCCTTGATGATGCGCTCCTGGTTCGCACGCTCCTGCTCAACCGTGTAACCCGGGTTCTCGTTCTTCCAAGCGTCGATCTGGCGCGCGACTTCGTCGTTAAGATACGACGCAACAATCTCGATGCCGCCCGCTGCACGATCACCACGCGCAGGCTGATACTTGTAGTAGCCCGGCAAGGTACCGGCAGACTCACCAGTCTCCCACCACACCATGGACTCGTTCGGGTGAGCGATGCTCTTAATCGCGCCAAAATCCCCGTAGTACGGGAACTGACCATCAGCCGTCGGCTCACCAGTCTCGCCGTCGAGCGCACGGGTCCAATCCTTTTCCGGCTTGGCCAACCAACCAACGTGATTCGGCTTCTCCTCAAGCACGAAACGACCGTTGGTAATGCGAGAACCGGCAGGGCCAGCGGTGAAGTTCCAAGACTCCTGCACGCGGTCCGTAATCGAGGTGTAACGGCCCGAGTTGAAGTCACCCGCGGCAACCACCGAGTACTTGCTCGGATCCGGGTTCTCGCCCCACACGCGGACGCGAACGCCACCAGCTGCCAGCCAGAACGGCGGCGCGTCAACCCCGTTGGTTACCTTCTCGGACAGGTCGAAGGAGAAGCGACCCTCGGAGTCGGTCGTGGTGTAGAACGTCGGCGAAACCTCACCATTCTTGGTCACGTACTGCAAGTAGATGACGTTGCCCTTGAGCGGCTCATTGTTCGAGGACAAGTCATCGTGGCGGCCATCCTTATTGATGTACGCCCAACCGTGGTAGCCGTAGAAATCACGCCAGCCACCCTTGGTAAAGATGGCGTTTGGCACCTGCTTATTCTTGCCTTGGTCCGCAGCTGGGGCTGGGGCAGCCTGCGGGTTGTCTTGCGCAAACGCCATCGGCTGCGCGAGCGGCGCAACCAACGCGAGCGACAACGCAGCTGCGGCAACCGAGGTGCCACGGCGGCGTGCAACGTAGTTTTTCTTCACAAAGAACCTTCCAGAAACATAGCGATGTGTGTAAACGCAATATCCATTTAATGGACACCCGTTAAGGACTTTGGGAACGCTACGCCTGGTGGACACCTGTCTACAATCTACCCTTTTGGCCCTACCCCCACTCATGTGATTATTTAGCTTCCCCTCAGGAATTGATTTAAAAACTGCCTGGTTCCGTACTGCTTCATGAATGTTTACTGTGAGTTCCCTGCCTTTGGGCGGGGGTAGCTCGGGGAGGTGGGGTCGTCGATAAGCAATGCGCAAAACGTCGCCCCGCTCACCGGAATGATGAGCGGGGCGACGGATTCGAGGAAGACGCCTTTAGTAAAGGCGCTGGTCTACTGCATTACTTCTCCTTCCCCTCCTTCGACGAACCTGCGTAGGTGTTGCCGGAAGAACCCCTCAACTCGAGGTTCTTGATGGACGAGCCACCGTTCGGCGAGCAATTGTCGTAGATGATCGTGCCGGCCAAGATGCCAGCGGCGATCAGGGCCAGGCCGCCGAGCACGGTTCCGATATCGGTGCCGTAGCGAGCGAGTTGCGAGTTAATCGCATCCACCTGGGACGCCATCTGCGGGTTGAACACGCCCAGCTGACGCTGCATCTGGGTGTTGAAGTTCTGGATCTGCGCGTTCGCCTGAGCAGCGATGTCAGACAGACCGGGGATCTCCAACTGGGTAGCCAGACCAATCGGCAGCAGCGCGATAAGCGGCAGACCGAAGCCAACCGAGGTGGCGACACACTTGCCGGTGTCAATGTCAACCGTCCTCTCGGACTTGTTGCCGGCCTCGTCTCGAGCCTCGACCTTGTCGCCCGGCTTCAAGGTAGTGCCTTCAGGAACCTTGACCGTCCACTTACCGTTCTCATCGGTCGTGGCCGGTACTTCCTTGCCATCCGGGAAGGTCACGGTGATGCTCTCGTTCGGACGGTCGCCGGTGCCAGTGACGGTCTTATCGTCCGGCTTGATCGGGTCGATCTTCGGCGGCGTGGTGTCCGCACCCTCATCTACCGGTTTATCCGGGTTGTCAACGGTGACGGTGACGTCAACGTTGTCCTTGGAGCCATCCGGGTAAGTGACCTCGACCGGGACGGTGATCTTGTCGCCCGGCTTGGCGTCCTTCGGAATAGTCACGGTGATCTCGCCGGTGTTCTTATCGATGGTCACGCCATCCAGGGTGTTCTCACCCGGAGTGAACGTGGTGCCCTCCGGCGGTGTGGTCGGGTTGCCATCCTTGTCCTTGAACTCAGGAGCAGGAACGGTGACGTCCTCGCCAGGCTTGCCGGAACCGTCCTTGTACTCCGGCTCGATCTCGTCCGCAGTCTTCGCATCCGGGTTGTCAACGGTGACGGTGACATCAACGTTGTCCTTGGAGCCATCCGGGTAGGTGACCTCGACCGGGACGGTGATCTTGTCACCCGGCTTGGCATCCTCCGGAATAGTCACGGTGATCTCGCCGGTGTTCTCATCGATGGTCACGCCATCCGGGGTGTTCTCACCCGGAGTGAACG
>OJLW01000187.1_pt1 | contig 34404 bp, 38 predicted proteins | sample 1597021 | NCBI WGS metagenome assembly OJLW01 (sample SAMEA3904676, study PRJEB24821) | metagenome | biome: Builtin; feature: hospital; material: surface | place: USA | collected 2013-06-03
AAAAGACCACGCCCAAAGTCAACGAGCTGCCGGAAATCGGCGGCTTCACCAAGGGCGATGTCACTGTGGAGGAGCTCATCAGACTCGACCCGGACCTCATCGTGCTCTCCAAGGATCAGTACGAGGCCTCCCAGACCGCTGGGCTCACCGACAAGCTGGATCAGGCCGGCCTGACCTATGCCGTCACGGACTTCCGCGCCAAGCCCTTGGAGAACACCATTCCCACCATGGAAATCTTCGCCGATATCTTCGGCCACGAGGACCGCGCGGAGGAGTTCATCGCGGACTGGCAAAAGAACGTGGATCTGGTAACCGAGCGCGCCACGAAAGCGCAGGACAAGCCCTCCACCTTCGTGTGGCGCGCAGCGGGTGTCTCCGATTGCTGCGGCTCGTGGAATGACTCCAACATTTCTGAGCTGGTCAACGTCGCCGGTGGAAAGAACGTGGCAGACGGCATCATCGAGGGTGAGTCCGGCGCGCTGACCCCGGAGAAGGTCATCGACGCCAATCCCGACATGATCATCGCCACCGGCGGCGACTGGTCCGCCAAGGTCGATAACGCATAGGGCCACACCGGCTTCGCTGCCGCCGGCTATGGCATCAGCGAAAAGGACGCCCATGACAGCGCCGCTTCGCTGGCCGGCGTTCAACCTGGTTTTGAGGACCTCTCCGCCGTCAAGGAGCACAACCTCCACGGCCTGTGGCACCAGTTCTACAACTCGCCCTTCAACTACCTGGCACTCCTCCAGATCGCCGCGTGGCTCCACCCGGAGGACTACGCAGACGTCAACGTCCAGCAAGAATGGGCCGAAGCCCAAGAGAAATACTCGCCCGTCCCCGGCGACGGAACCTTCTTCAGTACCAACTAGTCATGAGCATTCTCACCTCAACCGCGCGCTCGGCAAGCCCTGAACGGACCACGCGCGCAGAAACCGCGGTGCTTCCCGTGGAGGCTCTCGCACGCGAGCACTCCCGCGTGACCCGCCGCCGTATCGCCATCGTCGCCGGGCTTATCGTTGTAGCACTCGCCGCATTCGTCCTTAGCGTGATCGTTGGCGCCATCGACCTCACCCCCGGCCAGGTGCTGCGGGGGATGGTGGATCCGGGAGGCGTCGACAAGCAAACGCGTACAGTCCTGTGGAGCCTGCGCCTGCCTATGGCCGTCATGGCGCTGCTTATCGGCGCCAGCCTGTCACTGGCTGGCGCGCAGATGCAGACCATCCTGGATAATCCGCTGGCGGAGCCCTTTACCCTCGGCATCTCCGCGGCGGCTGCCTTCGGCGGAGCCAGCGCCATCGTGTTGCGTTGGCAGCTTCTGGCCCAGCCGCAGTTCAACCTCGCGCTCATCGCGTGGCTGTCGGCGGCGCTGGCCACGGCCATCATCGTCGTTGCCGCCGTTATTCGCGGTGCGAAGTCCGAGACGATGGTGCTGCTCGGCATCGGCCTCGTCTTCTTTTTCCAGGCCATGCTGGCGCTCATTCAATACCGTTCCTCCAGCGAGGCTCTCCAGCAGATCGTCTTTTGGTCCATGGGTTCGCTCACCCGCGCTAGCTGGCAGGCCAACGCCGTGCTGGCCGGCGTGCTTGCGGTGGCGTTGCCCATCCTGGGAGCGCTGTCGTGGCGGCTAACGGCGCTGCGGCTTGGTGACGCCCGCGCCACCGCCCTCGGTATCAACACCTCCCGCCTACGCGTGATTGTTCTCGTCGTGGTCTCGCTCGTCGCGGCCACCACCGTGGCTTTCGCCGGCATCATCGGATTTATCGGGCTGGTGGGACCACACATTGCGCGCATGTTGGTGGGTGAGGACCAGCGTTACTTCGTGCCGGCCTCCATGGCCGCGGGCGCGGCGGTGATGTGCGCCGCCCACGCGCTAAGCCTCCTGATTAAGCCCGGGCTGGCTATCCCCATCGGCATCGTCACCTCGCTTCTGGGCGTGCCATTCTTCATTGCCATCGTCATGACCCGGAGGAGGGCATTGTGGACGTAGAACTCACCATCACCGATCTATCTGCCGGCTATGGCTCGCGCACGGTGGTGGACGGGCTGAGCCTTCCCACCCTGCGCGGCGGGCAGGTCGTGGGGCTGCTGGGGCCGAACGCGTCCGGCAAGACCACCACCATCAAGACGCTCGCCGGTGTGCACCGTGCGCGGGGCGGCACGGTGGACTTTCGCGTCGACGGCCAGAGCCCGCGCGGACAGCGGCGCCGCCAGCTTATCGGCTATGTGCCGCAGGGCCTGCCGCACACCGCGGCGCTGCGCGCGTTTGAAGCGGTGCTGATTGCGGCGCGGCGCGAAGCGTGCGAGGACCCAATCACCCGCACCGCCGAGGTCCTGCACTCCATGGGGCTCGACGACATTGCGCAGCGCTACCTCAACGAGCTCTCCGGCGGCCAACGCCAGCTCGTCGCCGTGGCGCAGATGCTGGTGGGGACCCCTGGGCTCATGCTTCTCGACGAACCCACCTCCGCTCTCGACCTCAACCGGCAGCTCTTCGTCTTGGGCCGCGTGCGGGCAAAAGCTCGGGAGGAAGGAAGCCTCGCGTTGGTGGCGATTCATGACATCAACCTGGCGGCCCGGATGTGCGACCAGCTCGTCGTGCTCCATGGCGGCAAGGCCCGCGCCCATGGTGCGCCGGGAGAGGTGCTCATGGAGGAGCTCTTGCGCGAGGTATACGGCGTAGAGACGGATGTGCTGGACCACCGCGGGCAACCCGTCGTGGCGCTGCGGGAGGTTAGCTAGACTCGGGCCGTGTGAGCCGAAATTCGCCCGAAAACCTCCTGTTGTACCTCACCCCAGAGGATGAAGACACGATCCGGGAAGTCTATGCTGCCCTGGCTCAGCGTGGCTTTCCGGTGCAGCACCAGCGCCCGCACATTACGGTAACGTTTGCGCCGGCGCTCGAGACCGCAGTCGTCGACGAGGCCCGCACGCTGTTGCCGCCGCTACTGCCGGCGCTGTTTCATCGCGTCGGGACGGTGGTATTCGGGAGGAAAAGCAAGCAGACCGTGGCGTGGCTTCTGGAAACCACGGACGAGTTGGAGATCGCTGCGCGCCAGTTAAGCGCCGCGAACCCGGAAGGCCGCGGGCCGCGATGGACCCCGCACCTGACGATGGGGCTGCGCCTGCCCCGAGCGCTCGTTCCCGACTATATGCGGGCACTCGATGAAATCTCGACGTTTGAGCACAAGGAATTCACGGCGGCGCAGGCCGCGTGGTGGCTGCCCAAGACGCAGCGCTTGGAGGTCTTCGGGGCTTAAGGGTCTAACCCCCTTAACCCGGCCGTCGGGGCTGTGGGACGAGGAAACCCCCTTCATCTAGGATGAAGGGGGTTAAACTGTGCGCCATCAGGGAATCGAACCCCGAACCCACTGTTTAAGTCTTGTTGCTGCATAGCGTAGTGTGTCGCTATGAGTTACATCACAGACTTTGTTCAGTCTCTACGGGCGCGGGGGTGCCGAGATGAGACTGTGAAACTACGCCGCTACCACGTCGCTCGAGCTATCGAGGACCTCGGGAAACCGAACACGTGGTCTAGGCGCGCGGTCGAGGCGTACCTCGCTAATGCGGGGTGGTCGCCCGCGACGCGGCGCTCGGTGCATGCGAGCCTTAAGGCGTTCATGCGCACGCTCGATGACGTCGAGGGTGCCGGGGTGCTCGAGGACATACCCGCCCCGCGCGTGCCCCGTGGGGTACCGCGCCCGCTCGAGGACACGGCGATACGCGGCGCGCTCGCGAGAGCGGATGAGAGGACCTCGCTCATGGTCGAGCTCATGGCGTACGGGGGCCTGCGCCGCGGCGAGGTTGCGCGCGTGCGCGGCGAGGACATTAACGGGCAATGGCTACGGGTCACGGGCAAGGGCGGGCACGCGCGTATGGTGCCGTTGCCGCCTCATCTCGCCGCGCGGGTGAAGCGCCGGGGCGAGGGGTACGTGTTCCCTGGGCAGATTGACGGCCACCTCTCGGCCCGCCGTGTCGGCGAGCTCATCCGTGATTGCCTACCGGCGGGCATGACACCACACCAACTACGCCACCGGTACGCTACTACGGTCTACCGCTCGAGCGGGGACATTAGAGCGGTACAGGAATTGCTCGGTCATGCACGGTTAGACACGACGATGATTTATACCGCGGTAGACAGTAGCGCCACGGCGAGCGCGGCCGCCGGGGCGTGGACTCTCACAGGCTAATTTTCTGCGATGAAAGTCACCGCGCCTGTTGCACCGTATTCCGATCGAACTTCGCCGTTGTTCATAACTAGAACTACGGTTATCTCTGTAGACGTGGCACTTCGTGCCGATGCCAGCAAGATATTTTCAGCGGGCCGCCAGCCTACTGGCAATTTCCCGTTGAGGATGCCGCCTGCTCCCACAATGGATACTACTGAACCTTGTTTAAGTGCGTATGCGCCGCTTGTGCCTAGGGTCATTCTTTCTACCTGCCCAGCGCCGCCGGAACCGGCGGGGCCCGGCGGGCCTTGGGGGCCAGCGGGGCCAGCGGGGCCAGACATGGCCGAAACCTCACCCGAAATAGCCCAGGACGCAGACCCTCGGTAGGTTTTCCCGGTGGATAGTCCCGACCATGAAAGGGTGCCGGAATTCCTGATGTTCACCACGCCGAAATCGTCATCTGTAGTTGTTGAGAGTATGAACCCAACGTCTTTTTTGGGGGCTAGATTTGAGGGAACAGCTCCAACTGGAGACAACAACCCCCAGTTTCCAGATTCGCTAATTGATAGAGAATTAATGCATAGAGTGACCACGCCGCCGTTCCAAGATAGAGACCAGTCGGCCTTAACTGATTCGCGACTATTAGGGATTAATTCGCCGCTGGGGAGGGGAACCACTTCGCCCGGTTCTACTGCGCCTTTAGGGCCTTGAATTCCTTGGGGGCCGGCGGGGCCGGTCAAACCGCGGGGGCCTTGGGGGCCGCGCTCACCCGCCGGGCCCGCGCTACCCGCCGGGCCGCGGGGGCCGGGGGTTGTCTGGATAGTGCTTACCGTATCCTCCAGGCCCTCTGCCATTGTCTTGAGTAGGTTCGGCAATTCGTGTACGGGGTCGCTAGGTGAGGGGTATAGTACCCCGTATTTTTTGGTTTTCCCGGGCATTGTTGTCAGCTCCTAAATTCGTTTCTTTGTGGCAAGATTTGAAAGTCAGACCATGATGTTGAATCGGCGTAATTTTTGATTCGGGCGGTTCTTTCGTTCAGCGTCTCGTATGTTACGGGTGCAATGTTGGCGTTGAATTTTCCTAGAATTGTTAGGTCTTGGTCTATTGTCCATTCTTCGCCGTCATACTCGAGTTGACCACCGCGGGGGACTACGGTGGGCGGGGTGAATCCGGCGTAGCCGTCGGGGGCGGATTGCAGCCACTCGAGTACCGCGGAATTTCGCACGATGCCGTAAATTCCGGTGTAGTACGTTGCGAACCAATACCGCACTTCCTGCATGCTAACCAGGTCTTTTGTACGGAATCGGATAGACGGCGGATCCGGCCATAGAGACGTGGCGGTCATGGTCTTTTTAAACCGAGGGGCAAAATTCTTGAGGTAATGGGAAGAATCCCATTTGTCGCGCGGGGCGAGCATCGTTTCAACCGTCGTTGTATCGGTTCCCCAGCGGTTTAGGTTTAGGTCTTTTTCAATCGCGCCTTTGTCCGCAAAGTTGTACGCCTTGACTGTAACGGTTTTTAGTGATAGGCGCGGGGTGATTGAAAAGCCTAATTCGTCCACCTCAAGAATTTTGCCGTCAAGACCCACGGCCGGGGTAGCGCTGTAATTATCTAGTTCTGCCACAATATTTACACCTTGGCCGGCGTACCAGGTCATCACGGCGGTGATGCTTTCCGGTCCGGTGCCTTGCGGGATGATTTCTTTTGTGTCCGGGTTATAATCCCACCCGATACCGCCGGCGCTACGGTAGTAGCGTGTCAGGTAGGTGTGCAGCGTTACTTGAGACCAGTCAGTGTGACCTATTTGCACATCCCATTCACTCGAGCCCGCCGGGGCGATAGCTTTGGAAATTCCGGGCATATCATCGGATAGGCCCTTAAACATTGTGTTTATGGCATCCACGCCATAATCGCCGCGGGTTGATGCCCAGGACTGAATACCGGATCCGCTAGGGCGGTGATTGCCTAATTTGGCTGTTTCATCGGCCGCGGTGATTTCAAAGATATACACGTCACGGCCATTAATCTTTGTGCGGCGCGCGTGGATATCGCGGGGGAATCCACGGAAAATTGTAAGGCCTGCCACCTCTACACGGATAGGGATAGATGCGCGGTGCGTCATCATCCTATAGGTGGTGACCTTAGCGGTATCGAATACGCAAAAAGTGAATTTGAGGATTGCCGGATCGTGGTCATCTAGGTATTGATCACGGCCCCAATTGATACGCAATGACCTAATGGCGGTGGGTTGGTCTGCCTTTTTTAGGTCACAGTTGACTAGATTTTCTTGCCATGCGGGGTGCTCAAAAAAGATTGACGGTTCTAACTTCATGCGTACACCCCTACACGGCCCGCGTTGCGATTAGTGCGCCTAATAGCGCGGGTAACAGTTTCGGCCAATAGCCTTTCGTCACCTACTACGGAATCACTAACGTTAACGTTGATTATGGTGCGGGCGTCCACATCGGCCGGTCGCGAAACGTTACGCACAACTGCGCCTAGTGGGGCGAAAGAACCGGGGCCGGCGGCGGTAAACATTGCCCCGCCACCGGCGCTAGGATCACTGCCGCCGGTTATCTTTCTCATCCATTCCGGCGGGCTCGGGAACCGGATACGGCTAATCGCGCCGATGACCGCTTGAATGAGTCCGATGAGACCGCGGATCGGGGCGGTGAGGATACGGACCGCGGCGGCGGCGATATTCATCGCCCCGCGGAAAGCGCCACCGACACCACCGACGCGGCTAATCATGTTGCCTATAGCGCCGATGACTATCTTGATCACGTTGACCACGGTATCGAATGCTGCTTTCGATGCCCGCGCCGCGGTCTGTACGGCGTTACGGAATGTCTCGCTCTTGTTGTAGGCGAGGACTAGCCCGGCGACCAGGGCGGCGATAGCTGCAATGACGATGCCGATAGGGTTAGCGGTCATGACCGCGTTGAGGATTGCCTGACCGGCGGCCATGGCGAGGGTAGCGGCGCGGGCGGCGAGCATCGCGCCGCGCTGAATCGCGAGCTGCGCGACCATACGCGCGGTCGAGACAGTCCACGCCACGGCCATACGGGCGGCGCTAGCAACCCACGCGGCGGCGGCCCTCGCGGCGCTAGCAACCCACGCCGCTGCTGATTGAGCGGCGGCGGCGGCGTTACCGGCGACCATGGTGGCGCGCGTGACCGCCATCGACGTGTTCAGCGCGACCCACGCGGCCTTGACACTGGCAATGATGGTTTGCGCCGCGTGAAACGCCTTGATGGCGAGTAGCGCGCCGTTAATGGCACCGGCGACCCCTACGATAGCGAGGGCGGCCGCGCCGAAAAGCTGCGGGTGTTGACCGACTACTTGAGCGAGCCCGGCGAGCTTCTCGGCGACCTGAGTGACCACGGGCAAAAGCGATTGACCGAGGGCCGCTTTCGCATTCTCCCAATTAGCCGCGGCTATCTGTGCTGAGCCCGCGGCGGTGTCGGTCTCGCGCTGGAAATTACCCATGGCGTCGGCCGATTGCTCGGTGAGCATCGCGAGCAATTCCTGAGCCTCGGCCTGACGTAGCGCCTCGCCCTCGAGGCCCGATAGGCCCTTAGCGGCGAGACGCGCGTTAATGTCGCTCTTCTTAATCGAGATACCGTACTTCTCGACTGGATCATATTCACCACGAAACGCGGCCGAGAGTGACTCAACCGCGTCGGCGGTGGTGCCGCCGAACATCGATGCAAGGTCGGCACCCATGGTGATGAGTTTATCGGTAGTGGGTACTAGGTCCTCTTGAGCGGTGCCGAGATTCTTGAGCTGGGAACCGATGACCGAGGCGAACTCTTGATATTGATTCGCGGATAGACCTACGGCCCCGGCGGCGTCGGCGGCGAGGTCCTTGATAGCCGTCGCCTGAGCCTTGAATACAGACTCAACTGCGCCGGTGGATTGCTCGAGGGCACTCGCGCTATCTACGGCCTGTTTCCCGAGGGCGATGACGGCACCGGCGGCGACGGTCGCGGCCGGTTGAACCTTCTTGAGACCGGCCTCGAGTTTATCGAGCCCGCCGGTCGCCTCTTTGAAACCGGCGATGGCCTTCTTTGCATCGGAGATGATGCGGACGGAGAGGATAGCGGTCTTACTTGCCATACTGTTTGCTCACCTCCCTAAGAATGTCAATCATGGTCATCTGTACTTCATCGTCCAGGGCGAGGACCTCGGCCGGGCTAATTTTCCACGCGTACGAAACTTCGATGAGGGCGCGTGTTAGCGTGCCCTCGGGGATTATTTTCCCGTGACGTCCTCGGCGTCGGTGTCCTCGTGAGATTCCACCTCGATACAGTCGCGGTCCTTGAAGTCATCCCACGTGCCGGTGTACTTTCCTTCTCGCTTGAGGCTTGCCCATGCAAGATAGGTGAGACCGAGAAACGGGGCCTTTTCAAAAGTCGGCCAATTGTTGCGGGTAGCTGCCATGTCCCATCGCACGCGGTCTGGATTGAGGACCTCGGCCTGATAGGTTTCGTTGTTTGCGAGTGTGACGTCAAGAATGAGTGCCATGATTACTTTCCTTTAATTTTTGATAGTGCTTTGTTGACTAGCGACTCATAGAGTGCTAGCCATGTCGGCTCGGTCGATTGAGCCGAGTAGGACATGAACGGGTTAGCGCGGATGTTTCGCGCCCGCCATCCCCAATGAATGGGGGCCGCGTAGGGCACGCCGCTAGCCGATTTCCGGTTGTTACCGGCGCGGACGATACCGGCGGTTTTCGTACCGGATGAGCGGACAGTAGCGGCGAGGCGGCCGCTTACCACCGGTGCCCATGATTGAGCACGCCCGGCGACGATACTGGCCGCCTGAGCGTTAGCGGCCTTAAGCTCGGTGAGGTCGCTACCGGCCTCGCGGAGAGTACGGCGTAAATTGCGCCCGCCCTCGAGCTTGAGACCTGCATAGACCATGGCGGCTACTTATCGGCGGCCGCGTTAGGGGTGAATACCGGATCACCGGCGAAACTGAACTCGAGAGATGACGTGTTCTTCTTGCCCACGTCGCCGCCGAGGTCTAGGGGCTGAATCACGATTGAGCCGGTGACCTTGGCCTTACCCGTGGTAGGGGTAAAGCTCACGGTCTTGACCTCGCCGCGGTGCTTCCATGTGTAATCAATGATTCCGTTCTCGGTGAGGTCCTGAAAAGCTTCGCCCTCGAGCTTGGCCTGATACGTGGTATCGCCGGGCATAGAGCCGCCACAGAGTACGGGGACCGCATCATCTTCGTCATAATCCCACGTGATTTTAACCTCGGTCATCTGGCAAGAAATATCGAGCTCATCGCCGCCGATTTTAAGCTCGCCGGGGCCGAGTTTTTGCGCCTTAGGTCCTTTAGCAACCATGATTTTCTCCTATGAAATGTTTACTGATAGTCGGTAGGCGGGCAGGGGTGCCGCGCCATGAGGTAGCGTTACGGACTCATCCAACGCACTACCCACTATCTCGAGGGCGTCATCATCATGAATGGCCTCGATGAGGTCTTCGAGCATGCCGTCGAGTGTTTCGAGAGCGGGGATGATTCCGGTGTCGCGGGTGATGAGGTAGACATCGGCGACGGTGGTGAAGAAGCCGGGTAGTGTCTCGGTGTCGAGGCGGCGACCACATACCCACGCACCAGGTGGGGTAATTTTCGGCGGGTCGAGGGTAGCGGGGATACCCGCCTTTTTCGTCACTGTGACTAGATGGTCTAGTTTGTCCTTAATCATCATCCCACCACCGGCTTCGCGTAGCGGCCGAGCTCGAGAAGTTGAGCGAGGTCCGGGTCATTTCGTGAGACGTAGACCGGGCCGAGCTCTCCCATCGCCTCGACACCGGCCGGGGAGTCACGGCGGCGATAGACACGTTGGGCTAGCATCTTCGCGCCCTGTTTCCAATACGCGGGCCATACCTCGCGGTCGCCCTTGTAGTGGATCATGAGCGCGTTGACTGCTGTCACCACGTCATCGACCTCGGGGCGCTCACGCTCGCCGAGCTGCATAGCGTGGAGTACCTCGTCGGTGGTGATGATGTCGGCCATGATTATGCCTCGCGGTTATCGGCGACCGGGGCGGCCGGGCCCTCGTTGAACTTGACGGCGACAACACCGGCGGGGTTGTTAAGGATAGTGGCGTAGTAGCCGAAAATGCCGCTGTCCTTGCCGCCGTGGTCGATGCGCTCGGCGTCGACGCGGATAGGCGAGCCGGCGAGCTCATACCAGGTCATCGCCTGCTTTGCGTAAGCGACTACCTGGCCCTCGGGTACCAGGTCCGTCGGGAGGAATTTCTCGGGCTTAACGCCGAGAAGGTCGAGATAGGCCGGGTTATCGAGCTGGGTAATCTGGAAAAGACCGAAAAGGCTAGCGGGGTTAACCAGGTAGGTGGTGGGCTCGACTCGGGTGCGCTGCTTGATGAGAAGGCGGGCGCGGGCCGCGGCGTGCAAGAGGTCGGGCTCGGTGCCGGTGGTCACGGCCGGGGCGGCGGCTGCCGAGGCTACGGCAAACTGGGCGGCCTTGATGTCGGTCTTGAGCTTGTAGTCGACTACGCGGGCGTTAAAGAATGCCTCGAGAAACTCGCGCTCGTTGAAGTCGAAATATGCGCGGTCGATGTCATGGCCCGCGGCGAGGCGCTTCGCGGCGACCTCTACCGGCTCGGTGGCGACGGTGCCGGAAGGAATTTCCTTCTTGTCGCCCTCATAGTCATCTACCTCGGGCTTCTTGGTGAAGCGCCAGCCGACTGCCTTCATGCGGGTAAGAGTTGCCTGCGTGAAAGTCGGCACGATTTCGCGCTCATAGTCGGCACCGTCCCACAGCTGGCCGAGCCACTGCGGGGCGGACACGGCCGGGTTGGCCGAGCGGGTGATGTCGGCGAGGGCGGCGGTCATGTCCGGGGTGGCCTGACCGGTGCGCATGCGCTGGATCGTCTCGACCGCCTGAGAGAAGGTAAGCGGGTTGTGTTGCTTGACGATGAGGCCTCGCGGGGCGCGGGCGGCGGTGACTAGAGCGCCGGTGGTCTCTTCGTCATCGTCCTCATCGTCCTCATCATCCTCGGTGTTCTCGGTGGTCTCGCCGTGGGGCTCGGTCGAGGTCTCGCCGTTTTTCTCGGCCTCGATGGTCTTTCGGATAGTGGGCTTTTCAGACATGTGCGTCTCTTTCTCTTCGGTGGTCTTGACTTGAGTTTCTCGGGATGCGGCTAGGGCGGGCGAATTAGCGGCGAAAGTGATGGCGACGCGGTCCTCATCCTCGGTATTCTGAGCGGCCGTGATGTGGGAAATGCGGGCATCATCGAAAGCGGGGATAGGCACCAATGCGACGGCGGTGAGAATGCCTCGAGTGAGCTCATCGCCGCGTACCTCGGTATCGATGAGCTCGACACTGAGAGCATCGCGGATACCGGCCTCGATATCGGCCACGGCGGTACGACCGTCCTCGGTGTCGCCGATTTCAAACTCCATCTCGAGACCGGCCTCGGTCTCGGTCATGTCGATGGCGTGCCCCACCGGCGTCCATCCGGGCTGTGTCGAGTGGTCGCGGAGTAACTTCACTCGGCCGATGTCGGCGGGGACCGTGACGGCCCCGGCGTGAATTTTGAGCGCGCCGCCGCTAGTGCGGCCCGGTGCCCCGTATGGAATGACGGTGCCCTTAATCTTCATTTGGTTGGTCCTCTTTTCGGTGTCGGCCGTGGTAGGCGGCCTCGGCGGCGAGCCACGGCACATATTCCTTGAGCCACATCTCCACGCCGGGGAGCGATAGGACTCGCTGCACAACGATGGTCATTGCGAGAAATTGCGCGACGGCGGGTATCTCATCGATGTTGGCGGTGTCGGCGATTTGGGGGAGTAGTGGCAATAGCGCGAGGGTCGCGGTCATGACGGTCCTGAGAACGGCTCGCCACGGGTGTCTAACTTGGCTTGGTTGTGGTGGCTCGGTACTCATGTCGATTAGCATGACCGGGGGCATGTCGCGCCATAGAATCGAGCACGATGAGCGCGCCTACCCCGCCCCCGGCGATACCACCGGCGACCGAGCACGCTAGGCACAAGATGACCGTGAGCATGCTCATTACTCGGTCCCCTTGATGAGTGCCTTGATCTCGGCGAGCTCGGTGGCGAGGCGGTCGAGGGCCTCGCCGAGCTTAGTGCCGGGTGCTAGCTCGAGCTTTTTATCGGCCTCGAGGGCGTACCCGATGGCCGTGTCCTTGAAGGGGCTCGGTTTCTTAGCGTCGAGGTCTGCTCGGGAGTCGAAACGGTGAGTGAGCTCATGATGAATACGGTCGAGCTTCTCGCGGTCCTTGTCGGTGAACAAATCGTCCTCTTTCTGTGATGTTGCTGGTGCTGGTGACTGGAAATTTTTAGCCTTCTCGAGAAGTACATCCATCGGGAAACCAGCACCGGGGTCGGTGTGGTCGGTGTTGCCCCATACTCGGGCGGCGTTGTGTGTCGAGACGCCGCGGGTACCGGCGCGGAGTCCAGCGCCATCGACGGAGACTAGCGGGATGTTGTGCTTTTTCGACCAGGCGGCGACCTGCTCGGCGGCGCGGCTAATGGTGCCGTGTGCTCGCTCTTCGGCGAGCCATTGCTCGCGCGTCGAGGCGGCATAGGCCACGAATGAGAGGTGTAATCCGATGTCATTGCCGTAATTACCCGTCGACCACGTGAGCCAGTCATCGGTATTACAGATGACAACTTTGGTTCGGTCCACTAGGCGGTGGTAACTGCCAGTTTGCGAGCGGATCTGGTAGGCGGCGACGTCCACGGCGCGGACATTCCATGAGTTCTCGGTCGTGTGGATGAAGATATTGCGAATTTTCGACTCGGGGCGCGGCTCGCCGAAAGCGAATTTCTGTGTCCAATCAAGAACTTCTGTCATTGTGTGTCCTCCTGTTTCTGAGCTTGATAAATGCGCGAGAGGTCCTCAAACGTTTGGTCCATGTCAAACATGAGGCGCACGCCCGGCGGGGTCATATCGTTCTGGGATAGGCGAGCGGCGACCGCGTTCATGAGCGGGGCGAGACCGAATGTGACTAGCTCGCTCATGCGGGCGGCCGTGTTCTGATAGGACAGACTCGAGCCTGAGAGCGTGGCGTCGACCATGGTCGCCGGTAGGTTGGCATGCCGGGCGATGTCGACGGCCGCGGCGTTACGGCCCTCGATGAGTAGGTGTTCACTTGACGCGCCGTGCTCTTTGACCTCGACGCCGCTCGAGGTGTAGGCGACGCCGCCGTTCTCGCCCGCGCGGGCTCGAGCCCATCGGGCGATGAGTCGATCGACTTCCTCCTCGGTCATCGGCGCGTCGTTGGTTTGGTGCAGTTCGACCTGAGCGCTCGGGTTATCGGCGGCGCGGGCCGCTGCGCGGAGAAGTTGATGAGCCTGCGCGATGGTGGCCCGGCCGGTGGTGAGAATGCCCTCGGAAATGCCGGGGATGAGGCACACGTCGGTGGACCGGGCGAGCTCACCGTCGACGGTGACATTCCCCTCGCTGTCGAGTTGCCACATCTCGAAAGGTACGCGGGCGGCGTCGAGGACCTGGCCGCGTTTATCGCGGTCGACGGCCCATAGTGACCAACCATGAAAAAAGAGGTCATCGATTGTCCATAGCATTCGATGGTAGGGCGAGACCTCGCCGGTAGTGGTCGAGATGTAGGCGGGGGTGCGCCCATCATCATTGTTCTCGGCGTCGACCGAGACTAGCGGGACACCGGCGATGGTCGAGCATATGAGGGTACGGGCGCGGGCGAGGGCGGGTACCGCCATTGCCATTTCTCGAGTGACCGCGCCCTCGAGGGTGGGGAGGTCGAGACCGGCGAATACCGGGGCGAGGACCTCGGCGGACCTGAGCGGGCTCGCTATCGCGGTTGGGTGATAGAGCGCGGGCGCGTTGAGCGCGTCGCGGATACGGCTAATGATTCCCATGAGCCTTATTAGGCGCGGGCGAGTCTAGCGCGGGCGAGTCGACCGATTTCTGTGCCACCACATAGCATGGCGCGCGGCGGTGGTGGCATGCCGGTCATCGTGTGCCGCTTTCGCATGGAGCGCTAGCTCTTTCCACGCGGTAGCCGGTGCCCCCATGACGGCGCGCCATCCACATTTATCACAGATAGCGAGCGTGCAAAAGAGCGATTCATCGATTCTTAGATACGGTTTCACGGTGGTGTCCTTAGTAGATGACGGGCGCGACCGGTGGGGCCGGGCGGTGGATCAATGCGTAGAGCGCGAGAGTGATGGCCTCGAGGGCGGCGATGGAACCGGCCGGGCGCTTTCTATCCCATATCCATGAGTCGCCAACTCGGCGTTGCTCGGCGAGCTCGGCGGCCATGTCGAGGGCCTCATCGGGTCGAATGTGAAGGTCCGGGGCGGCGACGCCATCGACGTCGACGCGGGTAATTCGGTCCATGAGGTCGGCGCACGCGGTCGCGAGCTCACGGGTGCTGAATTTCGGCGGCTCGAGACCGGCGCGAGTGAGTTGGTCGGCGAGTGTGCTACTCGGGCCGATGCGGTCCACTAGCGGGGGCGGCGCGTCATGTTTCTCACAGAGAGTCTCGAGTCGCTTGAGTGCCCACGCGGTGCCGGGGCGAACATCGACAATTTCCACGATAGGAATACCGTCCTCGCCCATCGCGGCGGCGGCGATAGCGACCTCGGTACGCTCGGCCGAGATAGCAGCGCCGAACACCACCTCGGCATCGGCGGGAATGAGGTCCTCATAGAGGGATGATTCCCACGCCTCGAGCGGGATGAAGCGCTCGCGGGCACCCGTCGGCCGGTTGCCGTACGCGCGGGCAAACTCAGCGGTCGCGAGCTGAGAGCGAGCGGCCTCGAGGGCGTGCATGTTGAGAGTATGACCGAAAGCGGGGTGATGCGCGGCGATGGTCTCGAGGTCGCGAGGGTCATCGTCCGGGCCGATACCCCACTCGAGAAGCGCGATATTCGAGTGAGGTAGCTTAGCTTTCTCGACTAGGCCATGAAACCACGTGCTAGCCGCGGTGCCCATCGTGCTCACAATGATGGTTTGTGCGCCCGGCCGGGTGGTCTGTGTCGGAACGATAGCTTGCATGAGTGCTTGAGCCTGAGCCTCATCGAACACCCAACCCTCATCGATGAAATTGAGATCGGATTGCTCACCATGTAGGGAGTCCTCGGACGGCGGGTGTGGCGAGAAATGCGAGCCGAGACGTGGTATAGAGAGCTGTTCGCTACCTTGAGATTTTTTCACCTTGAAGAGCTCGGCGAGCGGAAAGCTACCGGACTCGATCACCTCTACCTGCTCGAGCCACTTTTTGCGCGCCTTGAGTCCGGTCTGGGCGGTTGACCACACGCGGCGCTTCTCGCCGGTGAGCATGCGATGAATACACGCGGCGAGGACCAACGTGGTCTTACCAGCCTGTCGAGGTACCGAGATTATGACCATAGGCCACCGGGGGAGTCCGGTCCTCGGGTCAATCTCGCCAATGACGTCGGCCGCGTACTCTTGCCACGGCATCGCCGGGGTGCCGAGCCACTCCATGATGCGGCATATCGCCGGGCCCCACGTCGGCCCCGTCGGCCTAGGCGTTCCGTACCGCGGGCGTGGATAGCTCGCGGAGAGCGCGCGTGAGTTCGTCATTAGCCTTAGCCTCTCGAGTCTCGGGTGTCATCTGAAGGGCCTCGAGGACCTCTCGGTATGGCCCGGTGAGCTGAGCAATGGGATAGTACGGTTTCGGCGATGCCTCGGCCTCGTCCAGGGCGAGAGCGTTAGCCCGCGCGATGGAAATGAGGCCCTCGTCGACGGCCTCGAGTAGACCGGACTCGCGGGCGGCCTCGATGGCGGTCTCGAGCATCTCGGCGTGGCGACCTTTTGGCCGCTCGATGTTGAATAGTGCGTCACTCATAGGTTGTTCTCCAGTTTCAAAAGTTATTTGAATTTAGGGGGGTAGGGGGTAGGGGACGACCCCGCCCGCTCGCCGCCGGGGAGAAAAGGCAGGGCTGGCGCGGGGCTGCCGCGACCTGGGCTTTTAAAAAAGCGGCTCGAAAGCAACGACATCACCACTCTCGCGACGGTTTCGCGCGATTTCGTCTCGCTGGATGACGTTTTCGCCACGATGAGAGCGATTGATTACCTCGCGATGAGTTGCATGAAGGATGAGCTGGCCTGAGATTCTCGAGCGAGTCATCACCACCGAGCGAGCGCGGAATGATGTGGTCCGCTGTTGTCGCGCCGCGTCGACCACACAGATGACACACGTCGCCATAGCGCGCGAGCGTCGCCGCGGTCATGCGGCGGGCGTGCCGCCCGTTCCACCCCGCCATTACCCACGCACCCCCGCCGGGTGGGGCCGGGCACCCTCGAGGCGGGCCCGGCGGGGTAGGCGGGCTAGGTCCCCTCGAGACCATGGCCGGTGCGTGTCTATCCACTCTCGCGCCCTACTCGGCGACCAATCACCTGAGAGCGCCTCATACGCCCGCGTGAGGTCCCCACCGGCCGCCACGGCACGCCATATACCTTTCTGCCATGAAGCCGCGCCTGACGCCTGAGTGACGGCCACCCCGGCCCTGATAACCCCGCGCGGCCGCTCGGTGAGACAGTCGGCGGCACACTGAGCGAGAAGCGGACAGTCCTCACAGAGAGCGACCGCCATGAGCTGAGTAAGGTAGCGCGGCGGCCGGTGCTTGAGGTCGCCCCACCATGAGCCATCGCCCTCGACATCCCAATCACTCGGGCGGCCGTACTTCACGCACTGGGCACGCTCATACCTCTCGGCGATAGCTTGAAGGTTCATCGTGGGGGCGGTCATCGGGTGGTCCTTCCTAGTACAGGTGGGCAGGTGGTGAGGTAGCTACTTATAGGAATCCCCTAAAGGGGAATTGTGTTCTTGATGACCTCCCATTGCTAAATCCCATTTTTGAACCGCTTTCCGACGTCATCCCACGACCAATAGACCCGCGTGCTTTCCCATGCACGGGGCCTCTCGGTACCACGCCGGTCGACGGTAGCTAATCGTCTCGGGCGGCCTCGGGGCGCTAGTCCCGTGGCACTTTTTAGTGTGGTGAAAGCTCTTGAGCGCGCGCGGCTGTTGGTGGCCCGGTGCTCACGCCATGAGCCGGGGATCTACCTTCTCGAGGTATGAATTCAGTTGTTGAGTCATCCGGTAGTGGAGTACCTAGCGACTCATGAGGACTAACCAGCATGTGCGGGATGAGGGAGTACTGATTAGTCCACAAAAGGCGCTAGAAAAGATGAGTGTCGAGCTCGGCGAGTCGGCAATCGCTGCATATCCTCACGCCGTTTTGCTCGGGTGCCACGTGGTAGGCGGCGAATACGCGGCCACACCTCGAGCAATGATGCTCCGAGGGCCTATGTGGTGTGTGCTCACGGCAATGAGGACATGCGGCATTAGGTTTCATCGGGTAGCCCCGGTGCCTCGGCCGCTACCAGCGACGCGGTGACTAGGTAGCGCTGGATGCGGATCAATTCCTCGGCGGGGTCATCGAATACGGGGTCAAAGGACTCGGCAACGATGAAGCGGAGCCAGTCCATCGCGGCGGTCTCTTCATCCTCATCGCACCCGGCCGGGTCGAGGGCACCCTCGTACGTCTCGAGCGCCGCGGCGGTAACATCCTCTACGCTCTCGCCACGCTCGCGGAGAGCGCGTAGACATTGCCCCTCGAGCTTGGCGTAAGCCAGCATGCGAGTAATGATGTCATCGGTCGCGAGGTCCTTGATGAAGCGGGCCGGTCTACTCATGAAAGCTCACCTCGATCTCTTCCCACACGTCGAGGATGGTGGTCATCGCGGTGCCGTTGCCCTCATCCTCGGCGACCGAGTACATCTCATCTAAGAGCTCTTTGAGGTTGGCTTTAGTTAGCGGGAGGCTCATTTTGCGTTCTCCTTCTCGGCGAGGGCCTCGATGGCGGCCCGGTCGAACACGTAGACGCCGCGCTGGCCAATTTGGGCGAACGGCTCTAATCGACCTTCTCGCACGCGCTTGTGTATTCCAGGGCGCGAGATGCCGAGGATGCCAGCGGCCTCGACCGCGCCGATTAGTTCCGTAGTAGACATAATTAAACTAATACACTGTGGTCTACCGTCTCGTCAATACACTAGGGCACAATTGTCTACTATTTGCGTAGTCACTTGACTACTTTTGCAGCGTGAGACCATAATGAGTCATATGACTACTTCGATACAGAGCGGCGGGTATGTCCCCCAATTTGAGCTAAAGCACCGCGTTAAGTTGGCGCGTGAATACGCGGGCCTAAGTCAAGGCGAACTAGCGGAAAGGACCGGCCTTAGCCGGGGTGGCATTGCGAAAATTGAACGGGGCGAATCTTCGACACGGCGTAGCTCAATTACGCTTATTGCTTTCGCAACTGGTGTCGATCGCGGGTGGCTCGAGAATGGCGAAACCCCCGCGCCGGATAGCCCGGGCGGGGGTGATGTGGTGCGCCATCAGGGAATCGAACCCCGAACCCACTGATTAAGAGTCAGTTGCTCTGCCAATTGAGCTAATGGCGCTTGTGTCTACCCGGTGACTTCTGATTTCCTCAGCGCCTGCCGTGCAACGAGATGTAACTTTAACACCCTCTTTGTGAAAAGGTAAAATCGCCAGGTGAATAAAGGTTTTTAGGTGCCTTAGGTAGCAGCTACTTTTCTCTTCTTTGAAAGCGCGGAGTGCGGGAGTGGGGAAGGCTGGTAACGAAACGGTTAAGGGCGGTGGCGCTAACTAGTTAGACGGCGGTGCGGGCGGTTAGGCTTAGTGCACTCTTGTCATTGTCTTTAATCTTTCTATGAGCTAGGGGTTTCTGTGCGTTCTCTATTCCCTTCTGCACGTCCCGCAGTACTTCTCTCGAGCCTTGTTGTGACGGCTTCCCTTCTGGCCGCCTGCACCATCGGCGGGGCCGAGGATTCCAGCCCGGCTGAAAAGCAATCGCAGGCAGATGTCCAAGCGAGTGCTTCGGCAGAGGCGTCGGCGTCGGCAGCCGCTAAGGCGAAGCAGCTGAAGTTTTCCGTCAAGGACGGCGCTAGCAACGTTGACCCCTCCGAGCCGGTGGAGGTGAGCTCCCCGGCGGGCCTGAAGTCGGTGACGATGACCAACGAGGCTGGTATTGAAGTGGAAGATGAGTTGTCCTCTGACTCGACCACTTGGAAGAGCGCTGAGGTGCTGGGCTATAACCGCACGTACACCATTGATGCCACGGACAAAGATGGCACCCACAAAACCATCACGTTCACCACCCCGCAGGCTGCAGCGGTGTCCGAGGTGGCTTTGAGTCCACTGCCGGACTCCGAAGTGGGCGTGGGGCAGGTCATCGGCGTGCGCTTTGGTAACTACGTCACTGACCGCAAGGCGGCCGAAGAGACGATTAAGGTCAAGACTGAGCCCGCCGTCGAAGGTGCTTTTTATTGGGTGAATAACCAGGAGGTGCGCTGGCGCCCGGAAAACTATTGGGAGCCGGGCACGAAGGTGACTGTCGACGTTGACCTGTACGGCCGTAACCTCGGCGGCGGCGTCTACGGCGGTGAGGATGCCTCCACCAACTTCACCATCGGCGACCGCGTCATCACGCTGATTGATAACAACACCAAGATGATGTCGGTGTTCAAGAATGGTGAGGTGCTGCGCCGCATTCCTGTGTCGATGGGCAGGGATGGCCAGTGGGATACCCCGAATGGCACCTACATCATCGGCGATCAATACCCCTCCCTGGTCATGGATTCCACCACCTTCGGCCTAGCTCTTGATGCTGGCGGCTATAGGACTGACGTCCAGTGGGCAACTCAGATGTCCTACTCCGGAATCTACGTCCACGCGGCACCCTGGGCTGTCGGTGCTATGGGCAGTTACAACCAGTCCCACGGCTGCATCAATGTGACTACTGAGGCTGCTCAGTGGTTCCAAAACACGGTCAAGCGCGGCGATCTGGTCAAGGTCTCTAACACCGGTGGCGGTGTGCTGAGCCCGCTCGACGGCCTAGGGGACTGGAACATGGATTGGGCCACCTGGTCTGCGGGCAATGCTGACGCTAACCAGTAGCTCTCCTGGGGCGGTGCTTATCGACGGTGCCGCCCAGGGTGCCCCCGAAAGTTAAATCAGCTAATTCTTTGCCGGGGGTTTAAACATCTATAACGGGCAGCGTTTCATCGCACACGCGCGGCGTGCAAAGTGTGTGAAGTGTGACGCTTTAACTTCTGTAAAGTGGTTTGCATCACGTCTTTGTTTTGGTGAATCTTGTGGAGAACTAGTTTTTCACTGCAAAGATGGAGGCAGAAGTGGATCTCTACGAGTACCAAGCTCGAGACCTCTTTGAAGCTCATGGCGTTCCCACACTCAAAGGCATCGTTGCGACCTCAGCTGTGCAGGCTGAAGAAGCAGCCGCGAAGTTGGGGACACCGGTGGTCGTGGTCAAAGCGCAAATTAAGACTGGCGGACGCGGCAAGGCCGGGGGAGTCAAGCTCGCGCATAGCCCCGCGGAAGCTGCGGAAAAGGCCAATGAGATCTTAGGCTTGAAGATCAAAGGACACACCGTGCGCAAGGTCATGGTGGCCGAAGGCGCGGACATCGCCGCGGAATACTATTTCTCAATCCTCCTCGACCGCACCAAGCGGCGCTACCTAGCCATGCTCTCCAAGGAGGGAGGCGTGGAGATTGAAAAGCTCGCCGAAGAGCGCCCAGATGCCCTGATTAAGCGCAGTTTCTCCCCACTCGACGGCATGACGGACACGCTGGCGCGGGACATGGCGTATGAGGCGGGGTTTGATGAGGGGGACGTCGCCAAGCTGGTGCCCGTATTCAAGAAGCTCTACACGGTGTACACGGAAGAAGACGCCACGCTGGTGGAGGTCAACCCACTGGTCAAGACGTCGAGTGGTGACATCATTGCGCTCGATGGCAAGGTCACGTTGGATGATAACGCGCAGTTCCGTCACCCAGAACACCGCGACCTTCAAGACCACGGCGCGACCGATCCGCTGGAGCTCAAGGCACAGAAGATGGGGCTGAACTATGTGAAGCTCGATGGTTCCGTGGGGATTATCGGCAATGGTGCTGGCCTCGTGATGTCCACGCTCGACGTTGTGGCCTATGCCGGCGAGGATCTTCCTTCGCAACCGAAGCCCGCGAACTTCCTAGACATCGGTGGTGGCGCTAACGCCGAAGTGATGGCCAACGGGCTGGAAGTGATTCTTAGTGATCCGCAGGTGAAATCGGTCTTTGTCAACGTCTTCGGTGGCATTACCGCCTGTGACGAAGTGGCTAAAGGCATCGTGCAGGCCTACAAGATTCTGGACTCGGAGGGGATTGAACCCAAGCCGCTTGTGGTTCGCCTCGACGGCAACAATGCGGAGCTTGGACGCACGATTCTCAATGACGCACACCTGCCCAAACTGGAGCAGGTAGAAACCATGGATGCTGCCGCCCGCAGGGCTGCGGAGCTGGCGAACTAGGAGTAGACATGTCGATTTTTCTCAACAAAGACTCGCGGATCATCGTGCAGGGCATGACGGGATCCGAAGGCATGAAGCACACACGCCGCATGCTGGAATCCGGCTCCAACATTGTGGGTGGGGTCAACCCGCGCAAGGCAGGTGAGCGCGTCGATATTGATGGGCGCGAGATTCCTGTCTTCGGCAGCGTGCGTGAGGCCATGCAGGCGACAGAGGCCAACGTCACCGTGATTTTTGTGCCGGCAAAATTCACCAAGGGCGCCGCGGAAGAAGCCATCCGTGCCGGTATTGAACTCGTGGTCATCATCACGGAAGGAATTCCGGTGAAGGACACTGCGGAGCTCTATGCGCTGGGACGGGAGTCCAAAACGCGCATCATTGGGCCGAACTGTCCAGGGCTCTACACGCCGGGCGAATCCAATGCGGGCATTATTCCGGCAGAGACTGCGCCGAACCCAGGAAAGATTGGCTTGGTGTCGAAGTCGGGCACCTTGACGTATCAGATGATGTACGAGCTGTCCGATATTGGTTTTAGTACGTGCGTAGGAATCGGCGGCGATCCGATTATCGGGACCACGCACATTTCGGCGATTGAGGCCTTCCAGAATGATCCGGATACCGAGGCCATCATCATGATCGGTGAAATCGGCGGTGATGCAGAGGAGCATGCCGCTGCCTATATCAAGGATCACGTGACGAAGCCGGTCATTGCCTACATCGCAGGTTTTACCGCGCCGGAGGGCAAGACGATGGGGCATGCTGGCGCCATCGTGTCTGGTGGTTCTGGCACGGCAGAAGGCAAGAAGGCAGCGCTGGAAGCGGCCGGCGTGAAGGTGGGCAAGACCCCCTCGCAGGCAGCGGAGCTGGTGCGCGCAGCCTTGGCTTAACGATGCGGCGCATGAGCCCACATGCGGTGTATGAGTCCTGAGGCTCATACACCGGTAGGGGTTAGCGGGGGAGCCCGCGACGTCGAGACACTGTCTTGTCGAAGGGGATCCAAAAACGCAGCGCGGCGTCCTGGTTCTTTGAGATGCCGATGCGTGGCCCGCGGACCCACTCAGGTTCCTTATCGCGTTGTTTAAGGCGGATGGGCGTGCCGTTGTCCGCGATGCTGAAACCAAGGGCCTTGCCTAAGTTGCCGGGGCCGCGGGCCAGATTATGAAATTCCGTGTCACCCCGGCGTTGGTAGGCAAGGTCTATTCCGTCGATGACTTCCCCGCCGCGGAGCAAGCAACCCTGACCGGTGCCTTCGGGCGCACAGACGATATTGCCGTTCCGGTGGATGCCGTAGGACATGTAGACGTAGAGGCGGCCGGGTGGGCCGAACATGGCGGCGTTGCGCGGGGTGCGGCCGTTGAAGGTGTGTGAGGCCTCATCGTTTGCGCCGAGGTAAGCCTCGACTTCCGTGATGCGCACCGAAACGCCGTTGTGCGTGAGCACCGTGCCCAGAAGCTGGGGAGCAATGACGTCGGCGGTGTCGGTGAAATCGATCATTGCCGCAGTCTAACGCGAAAACAACCGTTAGGCCTTAGCTCTTTCTTCCTCGGCCTCAATTGCCGCGTTGAATTCACGCTTGGAGGATTGCCACTGGTCCTCAGTCATTCCGATACGCCAGTAGCCAGAGATGGAAACGTCTTCCTTTGGAATTCCAGATTCAACGAAAAGGAAGCGGCGGAGCTCTTTGATCATCTCGGCGACACCATGGATGAACCAGCTGGTCTTCTTCTCATTGGGGATACCAGCCTCGCGTACCACGCGGGATAGCTCAGTACCGTGGGTGGCACCATTGCGGACTACCCAGACGATCTCCTCACCCTCGCGGGTGGGCAGCTCAAAGGTGCGGTCCTCGGCCTCGATCTCAATGAAGACAGTAGCGGTCGCGCCCTCGGGGAGATGCTGCACACCGGCACCGATGGCCGGCGCTGCAGATTCATCGCCGGCGAACACAAAGTGCTCATAGTCTTCGGTTGGCCCCCACGCGCCACCAGGGCCGAGGAAGCCAATCTTCTCGCCGACCTCGGCTCTGCGTGCCCACGGACCGGCCAGGCCGGAATCACCATGGGCGACAAAATCAACGTCGAAGTCCCCGGTGTCAGAGTTCAGGTTGATCAGGGTGTAGGTGCGGAGAATTGGTTGTTTATCGCGCGGTTGCTCTTCGCGAATCTGCTGGACATCAAACGGCCAAGAATAATCGGCGCTTTCTGGCACGAACAGCAACTTGATGTAGTGATCCGTAAACTCCAGCTCCTTGCCCACAAAAGCAGGGGAGTTCATGCTCAACCGAACCAAATCCGGAGAAACCTGGTAGCGACCAGTCACGGTTGCTTCATGCGCTTTACGGGGCTTGCGCTTCGGCGCTGCCTCTTCAGCTTGGCCAGCCATCGTTATCACTGTCCTTTGAAAACTTGAGTTGCTGTGCGGGCGGAAGCCTACACACTATTCAATTAGGTAAGGCTAACATACTCAAGTCCGGCTGGTTGTGGGGCTCGGTGGTGCGCGGATGCGGAGGCGTCTGGGGCTCAATGTAAAAAACTAACCCCGCATCCTGCTCAAACAGAATGCGGGGTCTATTCGGGGTGGCTGACGGGGCTCGAACCCGCGACACCCAGGGTCTTGACGTGAAACTTCAGTACCTGTACGTATGTGACAGTAGTAGGAGGTCAAAGCGATTTTATCTACCGTCATCTACTGTCGGGTACGTACTGTTACTGACCTCTATAACGTACTTTTTGGCGTACTTCTACGTACTGCTACTGAGCGCTACGACCGTGCTTGCGCCGTCGCTCGGATAAGCGCCTCAACGTTGGCCCTGTCGTTGTAGTACTCCTCGGCGACCTGTTCCGTGTGGCCGAAGATGTCTGCCCGTGTCCTCGCGTCCATCACGTCGGCGTAGACCCCGTGCAAGGTTGCGCGCCAGGAGTGGCTACGAAGGTCTCGAAGGATCTCTACGCCGGTCTCGTTGGCTATCTGCTTATACAGCTCGGGAACTTTGTCGTCGGCGTTGGTCGCGTCCCATGCCCTCGCCGTCGTCGTTGGTGAGCCGACTACGTACCGCTCGTCGTCCTCGCGGTGTTGTCTTAAGTAGTCCGATACGTCTTCACGCAAAATCGGGATATACCGGCCCTTTTCTTTGCCTTTACGTCCTTTAACGATGTCCCTCGTCGCGTTGATGATGACGTTCTCGCCGTCGTCTTCCACGTGTTCCCACTTAAGCCGGTTCGCCTCTGAGATGCGCAGGCCGGTGACGGCTTGTAGCAGTGTTAACCTCGTGATACGCGCGTGCGCATTAATCGTCGATTGTCGTGCCCCGCCCTTCTTAGGCTCTACCAGTGGCCCGGTTACGTCGCGCGTTAATAGGTGCTTTATAACTAGCTCGTATTCACCGTTAGTAAGCGTTCTACGGCCGTTCGTCTCGCCTTTCCCTTGTGTTCGGATGTTCAGCCTGGCCCCGCGTATGGGGTTCCCCGAGATGACCCCGTCACGAACAAGTGCGTCGGCGATGTAGGTCGAAAGTACAGTTCTTGCGCTCGATACACTGCCCGGGTGAGTCCTCGCTACCGCCTGTAGCGTTTGTTCAAGTACGCGAAACTGCATAGCGTCGTACACGCTGTAGCCCTTAAGCTCGGCGGCTACGAGATTCAGCGATGCGAGATACCGGCGTTTCGACAGATCCTTGAGGTCTGCGGATTCTTCAATCTTCGGTCGCGTTACCTTCTCGATGTACGTCGTCATTGGTGTGCGTGGCGTCCAGGTCGTCGATGTCGTTGCAAGCAGTTCCTCGGCTTTGCGTCGTGCCCTTGCTCGCACCTCGCCTTTGGTCTTGCCCTTCGACCGTTTGGGCACAAGGCGCCCATTGTGTAGGCGTACTGACCAGTCCAGTTCATAGCCGGTCTTGGTCTTCCTCGGTGTGTTTCGGTCGATTGAGGTTTTCCCCGGTTCGATATACGTCTTCGCTGCAGTGCTCATATCTTTAACGTACTCTATAACGCGGGTTCGAGTCTAGTTGCGCTGTATTTGACAGTCCGCTACAGTAGTTACTGCGCGGAAGTTCTCGTTTTGCCAGAGCCTTCGTAAGTCGTGAAATAACTTAAACGCACACGTGCCGGTGAAGTTAAGCCGGAGACGTCGCCCGTCGCCCCTTAGGCAAGGAAAGTCGTGTGTGTGGCTGACAGGGAAAATGTGGTTTGCGGTCGCTCCGCAGTAAAGCACGGTAGCAATAGACCGCCACGCATAACGCCGGAAAGACTGACCTCCTGCCGGATAGTTTCACTATCCCCAGGAGATTTTTCATGTCCCCGGCTTTTCTCAAGACCCCAGAAGCTGCTGCTTACCTTGGTCTGTCCCCGCGCTCACTCGAATTCTGGCGCTACAAGGGTAAAGGTCCGCGCTACTCGCGCCTCGGTCGATCTGTTGTGTATGCAGTTAGCGACCTCGATGACTTCGCTCGTGCCCGCACCGTTGAGAGTGGTGCGTAAGTATGCAGCAACGAAAAAACTCCGCTGCGGCAACAGCGGAGCTAAATAAGACAAACTTCGCTTACAAGAATACGCGACTTATTGCCGCCACGCAAGGATTAAATTCACGCCTGCGTACATTTGCTGCCAGGATTTTCCAAGATTCACAGCATTCTTTGACCAGCCCCCTTAACTTTCCAAAAGCGTTGTCGTTTTTGTTGTTTTTGGGAAATGTGTTCGACAAAAACACGGCCGGAAAACTCGTCTACCAGGCCAAACGCGCGGGCGACCTTGGGCTTGTGTCGCCCGCGAACGCGACGGTGGTTTTTGTTGTTTTTTCCACAAAGGTGCAGGTCAGAGACTTTCGACAAAAAACGGCAGAAATTGTTGTTTTTGTTGTTTTTGGCGGTTTTTCTCGTCACGGAGGTGCAGCAGAATGCTAAATCTCCCAAAAAGTGACGAAACTCACACGGAGGAAGACGCAACTCTAGCGCCGGAATCGGAGCCGCAGACCGTAAAGGCGTTGCCGGAATCTCTGCAGCTTCTTCGACTCGTAGGCACCGACGAATGCCCGTTTGGGCCAGGTGGGAAGTGGCACGGCCACGACAAGAAGAAGTTCAGCGTACTTTTCATCACGCAACAGGCGTTTTACGACGGCTACGGCGACCTACTCACGGAGGAGCGCATTAAAGAAGCGCTTGCGCCGAAGGGTATGACCGAATGGGCATACATTCTGCACGACCGCGACACGTACACGCCGAAGGATTTTAGGAGTAAGTACCAGCCGCCGAAGGGTGCAGCTGTTGGTGACAAAAAGCCTGCTCATTGGCACATCGTCATCTTCTGCAAGTCGCGTAAATCGATTGCAGAGGTCGCGAAGGCATTCGGTGTTCAACCGCAGTACGTAGAGGGCAAGCCGCCTAGTGCGTTTCTGCCGCTCTGCAAGTACTTGACGCATGAAGACCCCGCTCAGGCGGATAAGGAAACTTACGACCGTAGCGAAGTCATCACCAACGTCGCACGCCTTTGGGAGAAGGTCGACGAGCACGAAGAAAAACGCGCAAAGCGTCAGGTCGATGAAAAGGACGTTTTCAAAAAGGTCTCTGACGGTGAATTAACCCTTGCAGACGTACGCGAAGAGTATCCCGACATCTATGTCAAAAAGGGGAATCTCTCGCATATGCGTATCTTGCGGAACGACTACATCAGTCGTTTGGTGCCGCCCTCGAAGGTGATGAATTTCTACATCTGCGGTGACGGCGGCAAGGGCAAGGACGCGGCCGCTGTAGCCATTGCGAAAGCTCTCGCAGCACTGTTTGGCTGGCGGATCTTCAAAGTCGGAGCCGACAACGTCACGTTTGAAAATTACGACGGTGAAGAAATCATCATCTGGGAAGATAAGCGCGCCGCCTCATTCATTCACGCCTGCGGCGGTCGCGGTGATGCTTTCCGCGTACTCGGTCCGTACCGCAAAGACACTGACCACATGGTGATGAATGTCAAGAACTCGAAGGTAACACTCGTAAATCATGTGAACATCATCACGGCTGTAACCCCCTACAGGGAGTTTATTAGCGGCCTGGCGGGTACGTACAAAGACCGCTACAACGTAGAGCAAAAAGCCGAAGATGAAGGTCAGGCCTACCGGCGTATTCAGATTGTCATTGAAGTTGAACGCGGCAGCTACACCATTCACGTCAACAAGGGTTTTGCGCTTGGCACTGGTGATTACTTTGATTACTTCACCACGCCAAATCTCGCGCAGAACTTTGAGCAACTGTACCGCGACTCGGAACACATCAGAGACGAAGAGGAGCGCATCAACGTAGTCGGTGAACTCAGCACGCAGACTGTCGCGCCGGTCATCGACGAATTTAACCGTTTGATGAACCGCGCAGACAGCTTGCCGGAAATGACGGCTGACGAACTCCGCGCAAAGTACGCGCACCTCGGTACGCAGCCGCAGCCAACATCCGCCGAAGAACTCGGTGATTTTGCATCAAGTCGGTACATAGGCGTTGACTTTGACGCCTGTTCCGCCAGTGATGCATTCAACGACGACTTTACGGTTATGACGTTGCGTAACAGCGACAAAAAGGCCGTTATGACGGTCTTTCGCGGCACAATTCCGCAGACCGGAGAACAAGTAAGCATTGCGCAGCTACCGCGCGAAAATGGCTGTTTTTCGAACTACCGCGACGTCAGGGTAGTAGCTCGTCAGAGCAGCAACGGCGAGACCGGCGAGAAATTAATTCTTCTGCCGAACGGCGAAACACTCGCCCGGCTGTCTGTCAACGGCACATGCTTCTTGACCCTTGACGGTCAAGAGATCCGCGTATTTGTCAAGCACGACTTCGCTACAGCCGTATCTGTCCGAGAGTGGTTGAACAGGTGCGCGCCCTTCACGGATTGGCCTACAGGGGGTGCAGCCTGATGACAGTTTCCACGCGCCCACGCGCACCCCCTGGCGCAAGGCGCGCTTGCGCGTCTTGCCCATCACGTAGAACACCAAAACGAGAGAAAGGTTAAACACCATGTCTGCAAAGACGAACAGGATTGAAAAGGCCGCCGCGCGTATGCGGAAGATTCAAGAAGAAAAGCGCCGCGCAGCGGAGAAGGAGCGCGAACAAAAAGCAGAGATGCAACGTCTCTGCGGTGAAGCGCTCATCGACGCCGCGAACGGCGGCAAGAACTATGGCGACTTTCTGAACAAGACAGTCGCCGAACTCGCCGCGCATCTCGGAATTATCGACCCGTTCGATGAAGCCGAAGATGACGGCCAGGACGACGACGGTATGACAGTGCCGGAGGTCGATTACGGAGACGCTGCGGCGACGACGTACTAGCCGGGGTTTGAAGGGGGCGGCTCTAGCCCCCTCACAAGCTCCCCAGAAGCGCGCCAGCGGTTCGGAAGGGGATGCTTGCCACTTAACCTCCACAGCCGCCCCCGACGATTGCCAGTGCAGGACTAACGCGCCCGCGATAGGACTGACGGTAATCGCTCGGGGAGTGCGAAGGAGGTTAAGTCAAGGTCAAGGCGCGGTAGTGCTTTGACCGCCTCGCCTTGGTAGAGGCGATACGAAGAGTTACCACAAGAAAGCAGATTAAATCATGACTGACCAGAACTTAGATGCATGGCAATTTACTTGCCGTTTGAACGCAGACCGCGCCGATTATGTACGCGCATTGTCTGACCGTTTGGAGATTTCGGCAGCGGAGACTGTGCGCCTGGCGCTCGATTCACTGACTAAACGCGTACCGCCCTCGATGTTTGAAGAACTGCGAGAGTTACCGCCAGAGACACGCAAGGAACTCGCGCGGCTGACGCAAGAGGTGAACCGAATCGGTACGAATGTGAACCAGCTTGTCCGTGCTGCGAACGCGCTCACGGCTGAACTGTTAATCGACGGCTACGACCCTGACCCCTCAGAGATTGAGAAGGCGTTGACGTGTGTCAAGGATGAACTTCGATTGCTCAGAAAGCGGGTGAGTAACGCATGTCAGTCGTAAAAATCCATCGAACCAAAAGTGTTGGCGCTGCAACGGTGTACGCCGTTTACGGTACGTACGAGAATATGCGCAACGATGTTGTACGCGCCGCCGCCTACTCGGTTGTCAGCGCGACGCCGGATGCTACGCCGATGCAATTCGTCCACGACACCGTTGCGGAGATTGCCCGGCACCCCCAGCGTATTAACCAAGCTGAAATCGAAATTCAGTCGTTTCACCCGGATGAACTTTCGGCAGATGACCCCTTCGATATTCAGCTCGCGCACCTCGCCGGTCTGGAACTGGCCCGCCGTCTCGCGCCGAATACTGACGTTGTAGTAGCCACCCATACCGATAGCAAGAGCGGTCATCTCCACAACCACATTATCTACGCGAACCACGACAGGGTGACGGGTACGACGCCGCGCAATGTTCGGAACTTCCACAAGGTCAAACACGTCAACGATGAAGTGATGAAAGACCTCGGCTTGGAGGTCTACGAACCTGAACCGGTACCGAAGCCGGAGCACGATTTGTCACTTTTGCGCGGCAGGCCGCTGCCGGAAATCACTAAAGACAACTGGCGTACGGAGATGACCCACCGCGTAGATGCAGTGCTCGCGGATGAGCGCGTAGCCGCCGCCCCTACGGTCGCTGACGGTCTCGAAGTAGCCCAAGGTATCGCCGCCGACTACAACGTTTCTTTCCGCGTTACGACACACGAGAAGGAAGACCGCGACGACGTTACGGTCACTAGCTACGCCCTGGTCGACGAAGACGGTGAAGAGATCCGCTACTCGACCTCGCGCGGTCAGCGCTCGACGAAGCGGAAGGGGTCGCGGCTAGGTAAGGAGGACTACACACTTGAAGCCGTAGAACGACGTATTGAAGAACTGCAACAGCAGTACCAGCAGCAATTAGTACAGCAACAGCAACTCAAACAACAGGAGAGCTATCATGCCCAAGAAGCGCAAGAGGAACGCGCAACCACACCAGAACCCTCAGCAGTCACGGCCGGCGGTACCTCCGGTGCCGGCGGAACCCAATCACTCCGGGAAAAGTACGCCGGAATCCTCGCCGACGAACCCGACACCGCTGAAACCTCAGCCGCAGCGCCAGGAGCCGGAGACGAAGGCGAACACGCCGACACTCTTCACGGAGACTCAGCGCGACGAACTGTATTCGATGACCGAGAGCGAACGGGAACGGGTCATCCCGGCGGCGATGGACGAGATGTTTCAGGACGACCAGGACGACAGCATCAAGCAGCAATTAGTAGCAGCGGAAGCGCTGCACCGCCAATTCCAGCGCCGCAGCACGGAGCAGCAGAGTCGCCGACTACGGGAAGCAGCCAGGCCGCAACGTGGTCGCCGGATTCTTCGGTAGAAGACATGCGCCAGGTCGATTACGACTTCCTCGAACAGCGCGTGATGGATGATGAATTTAGGCAATTTCAGCGGTCAGAATTTGACGGTACGGATGCTGAGTACTTCGCGCACCTTCTCGATGACGACGCCGCTGTAGCCGAAGACCACAAGAACTACGCGCACGCGCGTACGCGATTGTTCGACCCCGTAGGTGGTCAACGGGAGCGCATGCAGCGAACGGTAGGCGAGAACCGGCGGCGTGCGGCAGCTATTCAACGGCAGCGCCAGCGGGTGCAAAATCAGCAACAGCGGCAAAAGTACGCGCCAGATTTCTAGAATCTATAACGTACTCTATAACGTACGTGGCCGAAACAGCAATGTACCCCGTAACCTGTTTATGCAGGCTACGGGGTATTTTCGGGGTGGCTGACGGGGCTCGAACCCGCGACACCCAGGATCACAACCTGGTGCTCTACCAGCTGAACTACAGCCACCATCGTTGCCGAAAGCAACGAGATACAGGTTAACCCACGTTGTCCGTTTTACAAAAACGCCTGGTAGTCGTCGGTAGTAGACGCCTTGAGCTCCTCAGCTTCCGGGGTGGAAGGCCCGCCATCAGTGCGGAAGACGCTGCGGCGGTAGAAATCCAGCTCACGAATGGACTCAATGATGTCCTGCAGGGCTCGATGTGCCATGCCTTTATCCGGCTGGTTGTAGTACGCGCGCGGGTGCCAGCGGCGTGCCAGTTCCTTAATTGTGGAAACATCAATCATTCGGTAGTGCAGCGCGGCGTCCAGGCGCGGCATGTACTCACGAATGAAGGTGCGGTCCGTTGCGATGGAATTGCCTGCAAGGGGTGCGGGGTGGTTGGCATCGCAGTGCTTCTCGACGAGCTTCAGCACCGCCTCTTCTGCCTCCTCAATCGTGATCACAGATTCCCGAATCTCCTTGTCCAACTCGGACTTCGAGTGCATCTCAGTGACGAAGTCATCCATCTGCGCGAGTTCTTCCTCCGTGGCGTGGACGACGAGGTCAATGCCTTCGTCGAGGATGTTTAGCTCGGCGTCGGTAATCACGGCGGCAACTTCCACGATTACGTGGCGCTTCGGATCGAGCCCGGTCATCTCCAGGTCGATCCAGACGAGGCGGTCGTTCTTAGCGGGGGTATCACTCATGCCTACCACCATAGTTTCTCTTGGGGTGTGGTCGGAGATGCACCCTTTCGGTTCAGTGGGGGTAAGTGGGGGTGGAGGGCGGGTGTGCTTATCGAAATCGGTCCCTTAATCGATATGTGCTGGGGTTTCTACCGACTATGAAGGCTAAGTTTGGCGGCTTTTTGAACTTTTTCATGGTTTTGCTGACGAAAACCGTGGTGGATAGGACATGATTAGTGCACCCTTTAACGTGATGGCACTCACATAATTCGAAGGACGGTAACCTACCGATGTCAGCCTTTCTCGATACCCTCAATTCTCTAATCTGGTCACCAGCATTAGTCTTCCTGTGCCTCGGCGCGGGCATTTACTTCACGCTGGCCACCAAGTTTCTGCAGATTCGCTGCATTCCGGACATGCTCAAGCAGCTGAAGGATGGTGAAAGCTCCGATTCGGGCGTGTCTTCCTTCCAATCGCTCATGATTTCCCTGGCCGGCCGTGTCGGTGTGGGCAACATCGCCGGTGTAGCGACGGCTATTGCCTTCGGCGGGCCGGGTGCGGTGTTCTGGATGTGGGCGGTAGCGCTGCTAGGGTCCGCCACCTCCTTCGCGGAATGTACCCTGGCGCAGGTTTATAAGGAGAAGGACCAGGACACCGGCGAGTACCGCGGTGGCCCGGCCTACTACATCGAAAAGGCTTATAAGCACACCAAGGCCGGACCATTCATGGTGGTCTACGGCATCGTCTTCGCCGTCGCAATGATCCTTGCCACCAGCTACTTCCTGCCTGGCATCCAGGCTAATGGCGTGGCCGCTGCAGTTCAGAACGCTTGGGGCATCGAAGTTGGTTGGTCTGCCCTGGTTCTGGGCGGAATTCTCGCGATCATCATCATTGGCGGTGTGAAGCGTATTGCTAACTTCGCGTCCCTCGTGGTTCCGTTCATGGCGGCGGCATACATTCTCTTTGCCATCATCATCCTGATCATGAACTTCAACCAGATCCCCGAGGTCTTCGGCATGATCTTTAAGTCCGCCTTCGGCGCGGAGCAGGCTTTCTCTGGCCTGTTGGGTTCGGCCATCATGTGGGGCGTGAAGCGCGGCATTTACTCCAACGAGGCCGGCCAGGGTACTGGTCCGCAGTCTGCCGCGGCGGCGGAGGTGTCCCACCCGGCTAAGCAGGGCTTCGTGCAGGCCTTCGCGGTCTACATTGATACCCTCTTCGTTTGCTCCGCGACCGCTTTCATCATCATCTCTACCGACATGTACAAGGTCTTCGAGGGTGAGTCAGAGGATGGCCCTGTGCGCTACGCCGGCTCCATCCCGGACGGCGTCGAGGTTGGACCGGGCTTTGTCCAGCACGGTCTCGACACCCTCCTGGCAGGTTTCGGCCCGAGCTTCATCGCCATCGCCATTGCGTTCTTCGCCTTCACCACCGTCCTGGCGTACTACTACATGGCGGAGGTCAACCTGACCTACTTCAACCGCTGGATCAGCAACAAGACCACCCGCCGCGCGCTGGTGTGGCTCCTGCGCATTCTCCTCGTGGTCTCCGTGGTCGTCGGAGCTACCACGACTCCGGGTGCAGCCTGGGCGCTGGGTGATATCGGTGTTGGCGCGACCGCATGGCTCAACATCATCGCCATCCTCTTCCTGCAGGTCCCTGCGCTCAAGTGCCTCAAGGATTACAGTGCGCAAAAGGCTGCCGGCAAAGACCCGCAGTTTGACCCAGAGGCGCTGGGAATCCAGAACGCAGAGTTCTGGGTAGAGCGCAAGGTTGCTCGGCAGGAAGCCGCACAGAAGGCTATCGCGGAGCAATCGCCGCTCCAAGGCTAGGTAAAGCAATGCCCGCTCTCAGTGGAGAGCGGGCATTTTCATGCGCTAGGCCATCTTCGAATAGAAGCTGCCGATGAGTGGTGCAGCAATTGGAGTCGGCACAATCTTGCCCAGCGCGTTCATGGCCTTCGATAGCGGCCCGGGTACCACGCGGCGCTGGTTGCGGGCCATGGCCTCGAGGGTCTCTTCGGAGCAGGACTCATAGGTGGTCCACAAGAAATCTGGGACGACCTTGTCCACGATGGATTGCTCTTCCTCCGGGATGACGGCATCGCGCACTGGGCCAGGGGCGAGCAGCGTGCAGGTTACACCGGAGCCCTTGAGCTCGTAGTGAAGGGCCTCAGTAAAGGCGTTGACGCCCGCTTTGGTGAAAACATAGGTGGCATTGTTTGGAATGGAGACGTTGCCCGCGGCCGAGCCTACGTTGCAAATGGCGCCGCTGCGTCGCGGCAACATCTGCTTCAGCGCGGCGCGCGTCAGGCGGTGAACGGCCTTGCCGTTGAGGTCGAACTGCCGGGTTTCATAGTCCCAGTCCT
>OJLW01000188.1_pt1 | contig 34251 bp, 30 predicted proteins | sample 1597021 | NCBI WGS metagenome assembly OJLW01 (sample SAMEA3904676, study PRJEB24821) | metagenome | biome: Builtin; feature: hospital; material: surface | place: USA | collected 2013-06-03
TCTTCTTCCTCGGTGGCTTTATGGCTCTGCTTCTTCGTGCTGAGCTTTTCACCCCGGGACTGCAGTTCCTGTCCAATGAGCAGTTCAACCAGCTGTTCACCATGCACGGCACCGTAATGCTGCTGCTGTTTGCAACACCAGTGGTGTGGGCATTCGGTAACTACGTTCTGCCCCTGCAGATTGGTGCACCGGATGTGGCCTTCCCGCGTCTGAATGCTTTCGGTTTCTGGATTACCCTGACCGGCGGCATCGTGATGCTCGCGGGCTTCTTGACTCCGGGCGGTGCTGCTGACTTCGGCTGGACCATGTACATGCCACTGGCTGACTCGGTTCACACCCCGGGCATCGGCGCGGACATGTGGATTGTCGGTGTGGGTGCTACCGGTGTCGGTACCATCGCTTCCGCCATCAACATGATCACCACGGTCCTCACCCTGCGTGCGCCGGGCATGACCATGTTCCGTCTACCGGTCTTCACCTGGGCTGTGTTTACCGCTTCCATCATCGTGCTGATGATCTTCCCGCTGCTGACCGCCGCAGCGCTGGGCGTTCTTTATGACCGCAAGCTGGGCGGCCACATCTATGACTCTGCCAACGGCGGTGCCATCCTGTGGCAGCACCTCTTCTGGTTCTTCGGCCACCCGGAGGTCTACGTCTTGGCACTGCCGTTCTTCGGCATCATTTCTGAGGTTGTGCCGGTCTTCGCCCGCAAGCCGGTCTTCGGTTACATCGGCCTGGTCTTCGCCCTGCTGGCCATCGGCGCGCTGTCCATGGCCGTGTGGGCCCACCACATGTTCGTCACCGGTGCTGTCCTGTTGCCGTTCTTCTCCTTCATGACCTTCCTCATTGCGGTTCCGACCGGCGTGAAGTTCTTCAACTGGGTTGGCACCATGTGGAAGGGCCACATCACCTGGGATACCCCGATGATCTTCGCCATGGGCTTCCTGGCTACCTTCCTCTTCGGCGGTATGACCGGCATTATGCTGGCCTCCCCGGCGCTGGACTTCCACCTTGCTGAGTCCTACTTCTTGATTGCTCACTTCCACTACACCCTGTTCGGTACCGTGGTGTTCTCCGCTTTCGCTGGCCTGTACTTCTGGTTCCCGAAGATGACCGGACGCATGCTCGATGAGCGCCTGGGTAAGATTCACTTCTGGCTGACCTTCATTGGCTTCCACGGCACCTTCCTGGTTCAGCACTGGGTGGGCAACATGGGTATGCCGCGTCGTTACGCTGACTACCTGGAGTCCGATGGCTTCACGGTCTTCAACCAGATTTCCACCATCTTCTCCTTCGTCCTGGGTGCCTCGGTTATCCCGCTGGTCTGGAACGTCTTCAAGTCTTGGCGCTACGGCGAGATCGTCACCGTGGACGATCCGTGGGGCTACGGCAACTCCCTCGAGTGGGCCACCTCCTGCCCGCCGCCGCGCCACAACTTCGTATCCCTGCCGCGCATCCGCTCCGAGCGTCCGGCCTTCGAGCTGCACTACCCGCACATGGTTAAGCGCATGCGCGAGGAAGCACACTCCGGCCACTAAGCACTCACTAGCTGAGTACTCCTGATAACGCCGCCTCCCCATCACAGCGATGGGGAGGCGGCGTTTGCCGTAGGTGGAGATTCCGGGATCGCGGTGTGCGATAATGAGGCCCGTGGATAATCACAGTGAACAAGTCTTTGCCGTTGTCACCGCCTCTGGCCCTGACAAGCCAGGCGTATCGGCCGCCTTCTTCCGAGTCCTGAGCTCCCACAACGTCGAGCTCGTCGACGCCGAACAGGCTATCTTTTCCGGCCGCATCTCCCTTTCCGCGTATATCCGAGTGCAGGGTTCCCGCCTCAAAGCACTTGAGCAGGGCCTGCGCAACACGTTGAGCATCTATGCGCAATCCATCAACGTGGACCTTCGGGAAGAAGAGGCGACCTCACGGCCGCGCTCCACGCACGTCGTCGTGGTGCTAGGGCGCCAGCTCAACGCCAGCCATATGTCGGCGATTGCCAAAGAATTGGCCAATCTCAACGTCAACATCGACCGCATCCGCGGGCTTTCTACGTACCCGCTCAACGGTCTCGAGCTTTACATCACGATTGAGGGAGCCTCCGACCCTGTCCGCGCCATGCTGGCGCGTCTCGCCACGGAGCAAGGCGTGGACATCGCCATCGAGCGCTCCGGCCTGCAACGCCGCTCAAAGCGCCTCATTTGCTTTGACTGCGACTCCACCCTCATCACCGGCGAGGTCATCGAGATGTTGGCCGCCCACGCCGGAAAGGAAGCGGAGGTTGCCGCGGTGACGGAGCGCGCGATGCGCGGCGAGCTGGATTTCGAGGAGTCTCTTCGCGAGCGCGTGGCCACTTTGGCAGGATTGCCGGAGTCAGTCATCAAGGAAACTGCCGCCGATATTCGTCTGACTCCGGGCGTGCGCACCACCATTCGCACGCTCAAGCGCATGGGCTACCGCGTTGCAGTGGTCTCAGGCGGCTTCATCCAGGTGCTCGAGGACCTAGCTCAGGAGCTCGACCTTGACTATGTGCGCGCCAATACCCTCGAGATCGAGGACGGCAAGCTCACCGGCCGCGTCATCGGGGACGTGGTGGACCGCAAGGCCAAGGAAATGTTCCTGCGTGAGTTCGCCGCGGATTCGGGTCTGAGCATGCGGCAGACCGTTGCGGTTGGTGACGGTGCCAACGATATCGACATGATCTCCGCTGCCGGCTTGGGCATCGCCTTCAATGCCAAGCCCGCGCTGCGGGAGGTTGCGGATACCTCGGTCAACCACCCGTACATGGATGAGATCCTGCAGATCCTGGGCATCCCCATGGAGGAAGTCGCCAGTGAATAACCTCCGCGAGGCCCACCGCCGCCTCGTGGCCGCGTGCAGCGAGCGCAGCTGGCGGGATGACCCTGAGGACCCCAACAAGCCCGAGACCATTCAGGCTATGCAGATTGCACTCAACCTGCCCAAGCAAGACCCGCCCAAGCGCACGGAGGTGTTGGAGGCGGCAGCGAGGGGCGTCGTCAAGCTCTGCCTCGACGATCGGGCTGGACAGGATGGAGCCTTCGCTGAGGCCTTGGGGCAGTGGTATGGGCACCGCATTCGTAAGGTGGCGCGGCGGGCGCGCAACAAGGCCTGGCGTGATGTCCAGGCCCTGCCGGGCGTCACCGTGGAGAACCGCGCGCGTGTTTTCCTCCCCTCAGCGGTACAGGATGTGCACCCGCTCGTGGCCAAGCTGCAGATTGGCCATACCGACCTCCCGAAAGATGAGCAGGAGCCCGCGCTTGGCGACGCCCCCGTGATCTACATCGACGCGTCCCTCGCGATGAGCGCGGGAAAGGCCGCAGCACAAGTAGGGCACGGTTCGATGCTGTTGGCCGCGGCGATGAGCGCCGAGGAAGTAGAAGACTGGGCAGCACAGGACTTTGCGCTGTCCGTGCGCGAAATTCCCCATGAGGAGTTTGCCGTGGCTTGTGCGCGTCCGGGAGCGGTGGTGGTGCGCGACGCCGGCTTCACCGAGGTCGCCCCGGACTCAGCCACGGTGTGCGCGCTGCGCCGCCCCTAGCGGGCCTCAACCAGGCGCTTGAGAGCGCCGCGTACAACCTCAGGGTCGCTCGTGGGCCACATCTGCGGCATCGAGGCGCGTAGGTAGGAGCCATAGCGCTTGGTTTCCAAGCGGCTATCGAGGACCGCGACGACCCCGCGGTCGTTGGCGGAACGCAGCAGGCGGCCCGCGCCTTGGGCCATAAGCAGCGCCGCGTGCGTAGCGGAAACCTCCATGAAACCATTGCGCCCAGCCGCCTTGGCGGCTTCGGTGCGGGCTTGCATGAGGGGGTTATCCGGGCGGGGGAAAGGAATGCGGTCGATGAGGACGAGGGAACAGGCAGGTCCCGGTACGTCGACGCCCTGCCAGAGGGTGAGTGTGCCGAAGAGACAGGAGTTCTCGTTCTTTGTGAACTTATCCACGAGCGCGCCAATGGAGTCCTCGCCCTGGAGGAAGATATCGAAGGGGAGGGTGGGCTTGAGTTCCTCAGCTGCCTGTTGCGCGGCCCGGCGCGAGGAGAAGAGCCCGAGAGTACGCCCGCCCGCAGCCATAATGAGCTCGCGGATCTCCTTGAGCGTCTCCGGGCTGAGACCGTCGCGGCCCGGCTGCGGTAGATGCGAGGCGGTATACAAGATGCCGCTGCGAGCAGGATCGAAAGGATATCCCACATCGAGGCTGTCCCATGAACCTTTGGGCAGGCCCCATTGCGCGGCCATGGCGTCGAAGCGACCGCCCAAGGCCAGTGTGGCGGAGGTCAGCACCACGGTCTGTTCGCCGAAGAGCTTTTCGTGCAGCATGCCGGCGATGGAGAGCGGGGCCACGGCGAGGGTGTCGTTCAGCGTGCGCTCATCGCGCTCCAGCCACACCACGTCGGCGTGCGCGGCGGGGTCACCAGTGGCGAAAACGTCGAGGATGCGGGCGATGGCTTCGACGAGACCGCTGAGGTGATTGGACAGGTTTTGGCGCTCGGCAGATTTTTCCGGGTCTTGGGCCTGTTCGCCTTCGGGGGCGCGGGCGATAGTCTCGCGGCAGTCGGCCAGCGTGTCCGCGAGGCTCATGAGTTGTTGTTTGGCTTCCTCAGGGAGGTCTGTCCAGCGGCCCGGTGTGAATTCCCCGAGCAGTTGGCTCAACTCGTTGGCCTGCTCGGTGAGGCGTTGGTCCTTGCCGTTGGCTCCGAGAGCTTTGGCACGGTTGGCCGCCATCTTCAGCGCACGACCGGTGATTTCGGCGGTCGAGACCGAGGTGATGCGTCCGTCCAATTCGTGGGCCTCATCGATAATGACGACATCGTGCTCAGGCAGGATGTTGATGTCTGCCACCGCATCGATGGCGAGCAGCGCGTGGTTGGTGACGACGATATCGACGTCCGCTGCGCGACGCCGCGCGAGCTCCGCGAAGCAGTCCTCGCCGTGCGGACAGCGCGTAGCGCCGAGACATTCGTTGGAGGTGACAGAAACCTGCCGCCACGCGAGATCGGGCACTCCTGGTTCTAAGTCCTCGCGGTCACCAGTCTCGGTGTCCTCCGCCCATTCATAGACCCGTTGGACATGGCGGCCAAGGTGAGAGATGGAGTCCTCATCAAGCAGGGCATCTTCGTCCTCCAACTCGGCGGCACGGGAGACCTTGTTGAGGCAGACATAGTTGGAGCGCCCCTTCATGATGGCGAAGGTCGGCTTCTTCTCCAGGTGCGGCTCGAGGGCTTCGGCGAGGCGCGGCAGGTCTCGTTCCACGAGCTGGCGCTGCAATGCCAGGGTGGCGGTGGAGACGATCACGGTGTGGCCAGTGCCTTGGGCGTGGCGGAAGGCAGGAACCAGGTAAGCCAAGGACTTGCCCGTACCAGTTCCCGCCTGCACGGCGAGGTGGCGTTCCATTTCCAAGGCGGTGGTCACAGCCTCCGCCATGCGCACTTGGCCGGCACGCCGCGAGCCACCGAGGGCGGAAACGGCGGCGTCGAGAAGGTCAACCGTTGAGTCGTGCATGTCAGGCAGTGTAGTCGGTCGCCTCCGCCAGGCTTCTTAAGAGTCGAAGCCGATGAAGCGGGTCGGGACCGCAGGCTCGTCGCGGGTAAGTGCCAGGCCTTCCCACGGCAAGGTAGTGATGGCCTGGGCTAGGTATTCACGGGATTCGTGGAGGGTAGGAAGGTTTCCTACGATCTCTCCGTCGCGCATGAGCGGCACCGTCATCTCACGTGTACGCAGCGTGCCTGTGTCCGGGTCCTCGGCGGAGAAGGGGAGTACGAGCTCCTCGACGGCCACTCCGGAGGAACGGTAGGCGCGCAAGGAACGCTTCGCCCCACCCTGCGACTTCTTCGAGGAGGAGCGCTTGGCTACTCGGTGGCCGTCGACCTCGACGACCTTGTACACCATGCTGGCCGTCGGGGCGCCAGAGCCGGTGACTACCGAGGTGCCCACGCCGTAGACGTCGACGGGATCGCCGCGCAGGCCGGCGATGGCGAACTCGTCGAGGTCGGAGGACACCACGATCTTGGTGTTGTGATTGCCCAAGTCATCGAGCTGCTTGCGCACGCGGCGGGTGACCGCGGCCAAGTCGCCGGAGTCGATGCGCACACCGCCCAGCTCGGGGCCGGCTACGCGCACGGCGGTTTCTACGCCCTTGGTGATGTCATAGGTATCCACGAGCAGGGTGGTGTCCACGCCAAGGGTCTCGATCTGGCTGCGGAAAGCTGCCTCTTCGTTCGGGGTGCCGTCCTCGTTGACATGCGCCAGCGTCCATGCATGCGCCGCGGTGCCAGAGACTGGAATGTCGTAGCGGTAGCCGGCTTCCAAGTTGGAGGTGGCCTGGAAACCTGCCAGGTAGGCGGCGCGGGCGGCGGTCACGGCAGCGTATTCGTGGGTGCGGCGCGAGCCCATCTCGATGATGGGGCGGCCATCCGCAGCCACAACCATGCGTGAGGCCGCAGAAGCCACCGCGGAATCGGAATTCATGATGGACAGGATCACCGTTTCCAGGATCAGGCATTCACCAAAGGTGCCGCGCACGGTCAGCAGCGGCGAATTGGGGAAATAAAGCTCACCCTCGCGGTAGCCATCGATGTGCCCAGAGAAACGGTAATTGGCCAGGTATTCCTTGGTTTCTGCATCCAAGAAGTCCATCTCTGCCAGCTGCTGGGCGGTGAAGCGGAAATCCCGTACGGCGCGAAGGACGCGCTCGGTGCCGGCAACGACACCATAGCGCCGCTCGTTGGGGAGACGGCGGGCGAACACCTCGCAGGCAACCTGGCGGTGTGCAGAGCCATCGCGTAATGCTGCTTGCAGCATGGTCAGCTCATATTTATCGGTAAGGAGAGCCGTGGAACGATCGCTAGGTTCGAACCCAGAACCCTGGGCATTGTCTGAGATAGTAGTCACATCGAAGATGCTACTCAGGCAGTACCGAAAAATCAGCTCTTCTATTCCTCAAGCTGAATGACAACGTAGACCTCGCCGTCGTTGTAGGCCGTGCCTACCGCGGCAGTGGTCATCCGGGGGTCGCGCAAAGCGGCAACGTGAGAGGGGGAGGCGAGAAATTTCTCGATAAATTCATATCCGCTGGCTTGGTCCAAGGGCAGGTGATTTTGAACCATCTGCACATTTTCATCCGTGTGCTCTTCCGTCTTGGTAACCGCGTTGCACTCCGCCTTTTCGCGGGCAGCGGTTTGGCGTTCGATCCAGGGCACCAGCGGGGCCTGGCCGTCCTCCTTGCGCCACTTGTTGAGCGCCGTGAACAGATCCTCTTGGATGGTGGCGAGCTGGCGTTGGACGGGGACGTCGGGAAGCTCGTAATCGCACGTTTCAGGTGCGGGAGGGGCTGGATCCTGCGAGCTGCCGTCCTCGGACGGAGTGGTCAGGCTGATTACGGCAGTGACGAGCGTGCCGCCCAGGACCAGCACGGTGAGGATGCGCTGCAGGAGGGGGATAAGTTCCTCTCGTGCAGGTTGGCGTCCCGCGAGAATGTCAGTAACGGCTGGGGGAAGGGTGAAAGAATTCATCGGTGCCACCTGGAAACGACAATCAGGTCAAAAGCTGATGACAGTATAACTGCTCGCTACCGGAAAAAATTTGGCTAGGGTAGAGGACATGAAAGCGCACAAAGAAACGTCCGCGGGTGTGGTTATGAGTTCGCCCATGGCCACCCCGGAGCTGGATGAAGCGATTGAGGTCGACGTCGCCACGAGCGAAAACCTGCCGTGGATGTGCATTGTCTGGGATGACCCAGTCAACCTAATGAGCTACGTTTCCTACGTATTCCAGACCGTGCTGGGCTATGACAAAAAGCGGGCCAACGAGCTGATGATGCAAGTCCATACCGAAGGTAAGGCAGCAGTCTCCTCAGGTGAGCGTGACAAGGTCGAAGCCGATGTGAAGAAACTGCAAGTCGCCGGTCTGTGGGCCACGATGCAGCAGGCAGGATAAGAGTATGCAGGCTTGGAAAAAGAAAAAGTCCTTCATGCGTGGTGCGAAATACACGACTGTTTTCGAACCCATGGAGCGCGAAGTTTTAGGCGATCTCACCGCGACGGTCTCCGAGGCCATCATTGCGCGCGCGCAATCAGCGCCCAAGGACGAGCTGGCGGACATGCTCGATATGCCCACCGGCCACACCGAAGCACCGGAGGATCCATCGCTGGCCCGTCTCTTCCCCGATTTTAAGAAGGCAGGGGATGAGGAATTCGATGGCGATAATGCGCTGATGCGCTCGCTGCACGAAAATGACATTGCGCGCGCCAAGCTGGAAAACCTTCAAGTGATTAACACCGCCCTCGGTCCCACCGGCGGGGTAGAGGTAGCTATCAGCGAGGAAGAAGCACATGCCTTCCTCGCTGGACTCAATGACCTTCGCCTCTTCATCGCCGCTGGGGACGTGCCGCAGGATGCGCCCGGGGCAGACCGCGATACGCTCGTGGAATGGCTGGCGTTCTGCCAGGATTCGCTGCTCAACGTCATCATGGACTAGCACCGTGCAGACGCTTCCAGGCTTGGGCTTTTCCGTCGGCCATGTCACCCATGAGGACACCGGCGTCACCGTCATTTATTGCGGCGAGCAGGGAACCGTGGCTGGCGTTGATGTGCGCGGCGGAGGCCCCGGAACACGCGAGACGGATCTGCTGGAGCCACACAACACGGTCGAACGCGTTCATGCTCTAGTGCTCGCGGGCGGCTCGGCTTTTGGTCTGGCGGCTGCGGACGGCGTCATGCGTGGTTTGGAGGAAGCCGGTATCGGATTCCCCGCGTTCGGGGAGGATATTCCTGGACCCCGCGTGCCCATCGTGCCGGGCGCGGTCATTTTTGATCTGCTCGCCGGCCCACAGCGCCCCACGGCGGAGGACGGAGAGGCCGCTCTACGCGCCGCGTTGGCAGGGCACGACGCCACGAGCGGCAGCGTGGGCGCAGGAACCGGCGCCTGCGCAGGCAAGATCCGGGGTGGGGTGGGCACCGCGTTTGTCGATGCCTCCCCGTTCACCGTCGCCGCGGTCGTCGTAGCCAACCCGGTGGGGCAGGTGATTGATGCTGAGACTGGGCGCTTGTTTGGTGCGCCGGGTGTACCAGCCGTCGACGTTGAGAAGTTTGCCGCGGCTCGCAGCCTAGCCGAGGCTTTTACGGGCACCTCCCGTCTGAATACCACCATCGGTGCGGTGTTGACCGATGCCCCGTTGAGCAAGGCCCAGGTTAAACGTCTTGCGTTAGCGGGCCACGACGGCATCGCCCGGGCGGTTCGCCCGGCGCATTCCCCACTGGATGGAGATACGCTTTTTGCCGCCGCCTCCGGAACACAGCCTGCGGATCAGGGCATCGGTGCTGCGGAGTTGGCGTCGTTAAGCGCAGCCGCTGCCGACGCCGTTGAGGCAGCCATCGTCGATGCCGTGGTGAGCGCCACCCCGGGGCTGGGTTTGGAGACGTATTCCTCGCTGCGCGCTTGCTAAAGTTGGAGTCATTATGACGACGAGTGGACCTTTTGGCCAGCAGCATTCGCATGAGCCCAACCCCTTCCAGCCCCGCCCGGCAACTCCCGGCGCGGGGCAGCAACCTGTTCTCAACACGGGGGACTCCAAGAATTACACTCGGGCCGGACGCCTGAAGACGGCAGCGTCTTTAACGGTGGGCTTCCTAGTCGTTGAGTGGGTTATCCACATCATCAATTTCCTGTTTTTTGGAAGCGAGCTGGGCCAATACGGCATACGACCGCTGGATTTTAATGGCATTTGGGGGATTTTTACCGCTCCGCTTCTCCACGCAAACTTTGAGCATCTCATCGGTAACTCGCTGCCCGGTGCGGTCTTTTGTTTCCTGATCGGTCTCTCCGGCCGCAAGGCATGGTGGGAGGTCACCGTCATCGTGGTGCTCATTGCGGGCATAGGCACGTGGCTATTGGGCGGGCCGGGAACATCGCACATTGGTGCCTCAGGAATGGTGTATGGCTGGTTGGCCTACCTCATCGTGCGGGGAATCTTTAACCGCTCGTTGGGCCAGTTCCTTGTTGGCGTGGGGTTGGGCTTTGCCTATTCCGGCCTCATCTGGGGCGTGTTGCCTATCTATGAGGGGGTCAGCTGGCAGGGACACCTTTTCGGTGCCATCGGTGGCATCGTCGCGGGAATGGTGATCACCTCGGATGACCCAATTAAGAAGGTTAAGCCTGCACCCCAAGGAGTCACGCGCTAATGCCTGATGCAACATCTCCCATCGGGATTTTTGATTCGGGCGTGGGCGGCCTGACTGTCGCGCGTACCATCATCGAGCAGCTTCCCGACGAATCCATTATCTACATCGGCGATACCGCCCATGCGCCCTATGGCCCACGGCCCATTGCCCAAGTGCGTGAGCTTTCCACCGCGATTGCGGATGAGCTCGTGGAGCGCGGCTGCAAAATGTTGGTGATCGCCTGCAACACCGCCACGGCCGCCTTCCTGCACGATGCCCGGGAGCGCTATGACATTCCGGTCGTCGAGGTCATCCGCCCGGCCGTGCGCCGCGCCATCGCCACCACCCGCAACGGCAAGATTGGCGTCATCGGCACGGAGGGCACCATTAATTCAGGCGCGTACCAAGATCTTTTTGCCGTCAACCCGAATGTCGAATGCGAGGCGGTGGCCTGTCCTGATTTCGTGAACTTTGTCGAGCGCGGCATTACCGCTGGGCGCCAAATCCTGGGTGTGGCTGAGGGCTACCTCTCGCCGTTGCAATCGGCGGGCGTCGATACGCTCGTTCTTGGCTGCACGCACTATCCGCTGCTCACCGGTGTCATCCAGCTCGCTATTGGAGACAACGTCACTTTAGTGTCCTCGGCGGAGGAGACTACGAAGGATGTCTTGCGCATCCTCACCACTACGGACATGCTCGCCCCAGCGGGGCAGGTGCCCACCCGCAGTTTCGAGTGCACGGGTGACCACGCGGCATTCGAGCTCTTGGCCACGCGCTTCTTGGGACCCAAGATTTAGTGCTGGTGAAGATGTACAATCGACGCAAATCCCGCATCCCCCGTTGTTTCGTGGAACTATTGAACGCATGAAGCTGACCATCCTAGGCTGTTCCGGCTCGGTGCCCACCGTGGGTAATCCGGCCTCTGGCTATCTCTTGTCTTTTCCCTCTGCTCCGTCCATCATCATGGACTTGGGCCCGGGTACGCTTGCACGCCTGCAGGAACTCCAGGATCCTTGCGATGCCCACGTGGCATTAACTCATCTCCACGCCGATCACTGCTTGGACTTTCCGTCTTTGATGGTGTGGCGTCGCTTCCACCCCACAGCACCCGCGGCGTCCCGTAATTTCTGCCTCGGGCCGTCGACGACTGAGACCCACCTGGGCCGGTTGTCCTCGGATGCCCCGGACGGGGTGGATGACATGAGCGATACATTTGCGTTCAGCCCCTGGGTGGATCGGGAACGCCAGCTTGTCGACGATGTCTACATCACGCCTTTCCGAACCGTGCACCCGGTAGAGACGTATGCCTTGCGCGTCGAGCACTCCAAAACCGGAGCAACCTTGTGCTATTCCGCGGATTCGGCCTATACACCCGCGCTCGTTGAGGCTGCCCAGGGTGTGGATGCTTTCCTTTGTGAGGCTGCATGGGGCGAGACCTCGGAGGATAAAGCCCCAGACATGCATATGTCGGGAGCAGAAGCCGGACGCCTGGCGCGTGAAGCGGGTGTGAAGAAGCTGGTGCTCGTTCACCTCCAGCCGTGGGGCGATGCCGCCGCCACCTACGCAGCAGCTGCTCGCGAGTTCGACGGAGAGATCGTCGTCGGCGCTGCCGGGATGGAGCTCGAGTTCTAATACGCGCGGTAGGGTAGTGGGCATGACTGATTTCACTCGTGCTGATGGTCGCGCGCTCGACCAACTCCGTAGCGTTCGCATTACCCGCAACTTCACCACCAACCCGGCCGGGTCGGTCTTGGTGGAGTTCGGCAACACCCGAGTCATGTGTACGGCTTCCGTGGAATTCGGAGTGCCGCGCTTCAAGAAGGACTCCGGCGAGGGCTGGTTGACCGCTGAGTACGCGATGTTGCCTTCGGCCACCCACGATCGCATGCCTCGCGAGTCGATGAAGGGCAAGGTCAAGGGCCGCACCCACGAGATTTCACGTCTGGTGGGCCGCAGCCTGCGCGCAGCGGTGGACCTGTCTGAGCTGGGGGAGAACACCATCCAGCTGGATTGCGACGTGCTGCAGGCAGACGGCGGTACCCGCACGGCGTCGATCACCGGCGCGTATGTGGCGCTGGCTGATGCGATTGCCTACCTCAAGGAGGAAGGTGTCGTCCCGGGCGAGCCGCTGCTGGATCCCATCGCTGCTGTTTCCGTCGGCATCATCGATGGCCACGTGTGCCTCGATCTGCCCTATGAGGAGGACTCCCGCGCGGAGGTTGATCTCAACGTGGTGATGCAGGAGGGCGGAGACTTCGTCGAGATTCAGGGCACCGGCGAGCACGGTCTGTTCGGCCGCGCGGAGCTCAACGACATGTTGGATGTGGCTCAGGCTGGCTGCGCCCAGCTTATCGACGCTCAAAAGGCGGCCCTCGGATGGTAAAGCTCCTCGTCGCGTCTAACAACGCTAAGAAGCTGAAGGAGCTGGAAAAAATCCTCGCCGATGCCGGAATCGCGGGCATCGAGTTGCTCCCCCTGTCCGCGGTGGAGGCTTACCCGGAGCCCGTGGAGGACGGTCGCACCTTTGCCGACAATGCGTTGATCAAGGCGCGCGCCGGGGTGAAGCACACCGGCCTAACGACGATTGCGGATGATTCCGGCCTCGCGGTGGAAGAACTCAACGGCATGCCGGGCGTGCTTTCGGCCCGCTGGTCGGGCGGACATGGCGACGATGAAGCGAACAACCAGTTGCTGCTGGGGCAGATGTCCCACGTGCCCGCGGAGCGCCGCGCGGCGGCATTCGTGTCGGTCTGCGCCCTGGTGACCCCGGATGGCCAGGAGCATGTGGTGGAGGGCCGTTGGCCCGGCGCCGTGCTCACCGCACCGCAGGGCGAGAATGGCTTTGGCTACGATCCGCTTTTCCAGCCCGAGGGCGAATCCCGCTCCGCCGCGGAGATGTCCCCGGAGGAAAAGAATGCGGTTTCGCACCGCGGCCGCGCACTGGCGCAGCTGCGCGAACCTTTGGCGGCCCTCGCCGGCCAAGCCTAAGCATCCGCCGAGCCATGACGGCTAGCCCCAGCATCCGCGAGCTGGGCTGGTTGAGAGGGACCAAACTAGAAGGACCATCTGCGCATATTCTGCGAAAACCACCTGGGGAAACGCAGAAGCTGACTCGCAGGTGGTCCCTTAACTTTGGTCCCTCCGCACTTGGTTCTACTCACATGGTTCTCCTGCCCTCAAACGAACCTTCTGCGGTGCTTCAGCTGGTTTCTTTGCCCCCAGAGGAACCCGATGAGGGGAACCATATGACTAAAACCATTTGGGCGCAGGGCTGGGGTAAAGAAAAGCCCGCACGGAAAACTCGCGCGGGGTTTGAAATTGTGCGCCCGGTGAGACTTGAACTCACACGTCATAAGACACTAGAACCTAAATCTAGCGCGTCTGCCAATTCCGCCACGGGCGCGGGTTTCGTCGCTGCGGAGCACTCTTGGCTCTGCGCAACGTTCACTAGCCTACAGGGCGGCAGGCCATAGACGGAAATCCACTTTTCTGGGCGTGGTGGGTAGGCTGTTCAGGGTGAGCACCAACCCAGCACCGAAAAAGCGGATGAAGGTTCGATGGTGGCACATCGCCCTCATCGTGCTCTTCGTCGTGCTCTTTTTATTCCTTGCTTATTGGCAGTGGACTCGGTTCCGCTCCGGTTCGGGAACCTTTCAGAACTTGGGATACGCCTTCCAATGGCCGCTGTTCGCGGTTTTTGTTGTTTACGCATATCGCACCGCACTGCGCTACGAGAATGAGCGTATCGATGCCGAGAACGAAGCTCTCGAGCGGGGAGAAGAGCCAGCCCAATATGAGGCTGAGGACGTGCGCGCGGCCAAGGAGCAAGCCGTCACCAAGATCGACGAAGATTTTCTACCGCCCCGTCCACAGGTTGATGTGGAAACCTTCAACGCTATGAACAAGCAGCGCCGCCGTCGCGGCACCGAAGAGGAGAATTTATGAGCAACTCAGTGAACAACGCTGTCCATCCTGACCGTCAAGCGCGTATCCGTGGCCCGCTGAAGTTCTTTTCCATTGCCGCCACGATTACCGGTATTTTTCTTCTGATTCTTGTCGCGCGCATGATCCTGCAGTACGGCGTGGGCATGGAGATGCCGTCGTGGGCCACGCTCATCGCCCAGGCGCACGGCGTGGCCTACATGGTCTACCTCGTGTCCATCTTGGTCCTCGGCCCGCGTGCCATGTGGCCGGTAGGCAAGCTCTTTACCACGGCGCTCGCCGGTGTTGTTCCGTTCCTCTCCTTCTGGATGGAGCACAAGCGCCGCACTGAAGTTGTAGAGCAGTTCCAGCTTTAGGAGTCTTCCACAGGCACCATGATGAGGTTGGCGCCGGAATCGACTACATCCTGAGCTATCTCTGGGGATAGGTCATTTGTTGTGATGAACGTGTCAACTTGGTCAAAGTCGGCCACTCGGTGGGCCGACATGCGGGTGAACTTCTCTGGTGTGGTGACAACGATGATGCGCCTGGCTGCTTGGAAATAAGCCCGCTTAATGGTGGCCTCGGTGAGATTCGGGGACATGAGACCTACCGACGGAGTACACGCGCAGATACCCACGATTGCTAGGTCGAAGCGCATGGACATCACTGTGTCCACAGCTTCTGCTCCGTACACCGCAAGATCATCGCTATTGACGGTTCCGCCGGGAATTATGACGTCGGAGCCGGGTGTTTTGGCTAAGGCCGCGCCCGCGTACAGGGACATTGCTAGGGCCGTGATGTCCATGCCGGCGAGATTTCGGGCGACGGCCGTGGGTGTCGTGCCCGAGTCAATGAGAACACAGGAGCCGGGCTCGACTAGTCGTGCTGCCTCGGCAGCAATAGCGCGTTTTCCAGCGGGGTCCTCTTTTCGGCGAACCTCTAGGGGATAGCGTGCGCCTCGTCGCACAGCGGGGCGAGCGCCGCCGTGAAAGCGCGTGAGGGCCCCAGCTTCTTCTAACTCAGTGAGATCTCGGCGGATGGTAACCGCGGAGGCCCCAGTGAGTTCTTGCAATTGGCTGACCGTTTTGCTCCCCGAGTCAACAGCCCAAATGATTCTGCGTTGGCGTTCTTCCTTGTCCATACCCCTGATTGTATAGAACTGAAACGACCATATACAGTGAGCGTTTCAATCTTTAATCTGTAGCTTGTCAAGGCAAAAAGCCACGTCATGCAGGATTAAGGAAGATGATTGAAATGCGCAAGACCATTACCCTTGGGCTTATGATGAGTAAGCGGCTCGCTGAGAACATTGCCACTTATGCACCGCAAGGAGTTTCTACCCGGTGGATCGGTAGCGAAGTGGAAGCGCGTGCGTGCGACGGCGTGATTGTCGACGCCACAGAATTCGCTGGTGTTCCTCCCGGCCAGGTTGTGCTGGTGCTTGGCGACGTCAACGGAGTCGCCGAAGAACGCCTTCGGAAGTCAGGCTCGGTGGTCATGGATCGTCACCTGCGCACACATATAGACACCCTGTTAATGGCTTTTGCTGCTTTCGCTGAGCAACAGGCTCTCGTCTCGGTGGCTGCGGGCGAAGTGTACTAAAGCTGCGGAGACTAATCTGGAACGTAGCTATCTCTACTACGCACGAAGGGCTAAGACTCATGTCTCCTCGAAAACTCAGCACGACCCTCATCGCCCTCGTGGTGCTGTTGTCCTTGGCTTGCGCTGCGCTTGGTGTTTACGCTGTGCGCCAACCGCACGAGGTTTATAGCGCCCCAGTTCAGTCCACGAACTCTCAGGTGGTCAAAGCGGTCGAGCGCGAGGAGCAGGTTGTGCTCCTGGGCCTGGGTATCCAGGGGCTGGCGGAAAAATCCTCCGCTGGGCAGGTATTTGGTGTGAAGGTTCCGTGGACCGACCGCACCCAGTTTGTGCAGTATTCCTATAAAGCGAAGCTCGGTATCGAAGGCAAGGAAGTTCGCGTCACCGAAACCGGCGAGCATTCCTACACGGTCCACATTCCGGACTTTATCTTCATTGGGCATACCGACGAGGAGTTCAAGACCGCCGTGGAGAACAACGGAGTTCTCAGCTGGACCACGCAGCCACTCGACGCCGCATCCACGGTGTCGGACGTCCTCAGCGCCGATAAGAAGCGCAAGGACATCAACGACAACCGCGAGCTCTTACAAGACCAAGCCCGCAGCTTTTATGAAGGCATCATTCGCGGAGTGGACTCCGAAGCCCAGGTCACCATGGAGTTCAGCTAGATCCCACGTCGAGTGACCTTTTAACGTGGAATGAACCTTTTAACGTCGAGTGTCCTCTTTACGTGGAATGAACTATGTTCATTCCACCTCCGTGAACTTGCGGTCCCAATAAGCGCGTACCGGGTTGGCGTCCGCGAGGAGGATGTCGAAGCGGTCGTTGGCAATCTCGATGATTTCGCTCAAGACCACGCGCTGTTCCAGCTCATCCGAGTTGGACAGGCGGCGCACGCCCGCATCGATAACCCGGTCGGCCGAGTCGTTGGTGTCCAGGTATGCCACAAAAGGCATGTCGAAGCGCTCGCGGTAGGCCTGTGAGACGTCGATAAGCTGCTGCGTTTGGACATCATCGAGGTCATCCAGGGCCAAGGAACCGCGGTCGGCGGAGATGGTGGCGGCCGAGTCAGCGTCGACAAGCAGCAGCTCATCCATCGCCGGGTAGTCGTGGATCAGTGCACGGTGCTGCTCACTCGGGGCGGTGAGTACCGCAACTTGGATTGCTTCCCGCAGCTGGCTGACGTCCTGGAAGGGACGTAGCTCCCAGGCGGCCTCAAGCGGCCAGGTTTCGTTGTTGAAGAGCGGGCGCAGGGCGCTGACGAAGCTGTCGCGCTCCATCTCGTTGAGCTCCTTAAGGGAGACGCCGGCGCCGTCGAGGCGGCTGACATCATCACCCGACTGCGCACCGACGTGGAAGAACAGCAAGTTGAGGAGAATCGCCGTAATCGCGCCGATGGACATTCCGGAGGAGACAAAGATCTGCGCCCACTCCGGGAAGGCGGTGGCGACGTCCGGCTTGAAGGTGACCAGCATGGCCAGCCCCAGCGCGGTGGTAACGATGGCGGCGTTGCGGCCGTCGGTGATGTCTTCTTTCGCAATGGTCTGCAGGCCGGCCCAGGCAACGTTGGCGAAGAGTGCGAGGGATGCGCCGCCGAGCACCGGGGAGGGGATAGCCGCCACCACGGCAGCGGCCTTGGGCAGCAGGCCCAGGATGATCATGAAACCGGCTGCCGATACAGCCACCCAGCGGGACTTCACGCCGGTGAGGCGAACCAAGCCGACGTTTTGCGCGAAGCAGGTGTAGGGGAAGGAGTTCATCACGCCGCCCAGGGTGGTGGAGAGGCCATCGGCGCGAATGGCGCGCACCACGTCATCGCGCTTGATGCGCTTCTTCACAATCTCACCGGTAGCGAAGACATCGCCGGTGGTTTCCACCATGGTGATGATCATGACGATGATGAGGGAGAGAATCGCCATGATGTCGAACTTCGGCATACCGAAGTAGAAGGGGGTAGTCATACCGATGGCATCGGCCTCGCGCACGCCGTCAAAGGAGGTATCGCCCAATAGGAAGGCCACGCCGGTGCCAATGACCAAACCGAGCAACACAGACAGCGTGCCCAGGAAGCCGCGGAAGAAGCGCTGCACAACAATGATGATGGCCAGCGTGCCGAAGCCATAGAGCAAGTCACGCGCGGCCGGCACCCCGTCAGCGTAATTAACAAAGTCATTTGCTGAGACCGCCAGCAGCGACGTACCCATGACCAGAAGCACGGTGCCGGTGACAATCGGCGGGAAGTATTTGAGCACGCGTCCAAAGACCGGCGCAGCGAAAAAGGTAAAGATACCGGCAGCAATAATTGCGCCATAAATCGTGGGCAGCGGCTGGTCGCCCGCGCTCATACCAATGGCGATGATGGGGCTGACCGCCGTGGTGGTCACGCCCTGGATGATGGGCAGCCGGACGCCGATGTGCTTGCCGACGCCCACCGCCTGGATCAACGTGGCCAGACCACAGGTCAACAGGTCAGCGTTGATGAGGTGGATCGTGGTGGCCTCATCCAGCCCGAGCGAACCCGCGATAAGCAGCGGGACGATGACCGCGCCAGCGTAGAAAGCGAGAACGTGCTGGAGACCGAGCGCCGCTAACTTGGGCGCTGGCGGGACAACATCAACGGGGTGCGTTGGGGGAGTGGCGGGGCTAGCTGTAGCGGCGGTGTCGGACACGCGGGGAGGCTCCTTGCTAAAAAGCGAGTCGAGGATACTGCGCATAACAATAGAGCGCCGCAAGGACACGCACCAAGAGCTCGCCCCAAAAGGTGTGGGAAAGGCCACGTCAGGGGGTGCTTTACCCCCGCTTCCAACCGTACGGTCGTTACCTATGACTGAGCTGACCTGTGCAGTGCTTAAACCAGCCCGTTTGGTGGTGCTTGGCACATATTTGCAGATATGAGGTTATGCGTCCTTACCCCTACTATGGGCTACAGAGAGGGGTTCGGTGACGAAACGGGTTGACCGAATTACCTGTGAACCGAAGTCACCTAAAGCCCTTCTGCGACTAAGCATTACGCGTCGTGTGAACTATGAAGGGAGTCAATATAGTGACCACCGCAACTGAACAGTCCGTGCAGTTCGAGGCATGGAAGGGCTTCGAGCCCGGCCCGTGGACTGAGAACATTGACGTTCGTGATTTTATCCAGCGCAACTACACCCCTTATGACGGGGACTCTTCCTTCCTCGCTGGGCCCACCGAGAAGACGCAGCGCGTGTGGGATCATTTGGAGAAGAATTACCTGTCCGTCGAGCGCCAAAAGCGCATCTTCGACGTGGATACCCACACCCCGAGCGATATCGATGCTTTCCCGGCCGGTTACATCTGTGAGGACGACAACGTCATCGTGGGCCTGCAGACGGATTCTCCGCTGAAGCGCGCCATGATGCCCAACGGCGGCTGGCGCATGGTCAAGCAGGCTATCTTCGAGGCCGGCAAGGAAGTTGACCCAGACGTAGAGAAGATCTTCACCCGCTACCGCAAGACCCACAATGACGCGGTCTTCGATATCTACACCCCGCGCATCCGCGCAGCGCGTTCCTCTCACATCATCACCGGCCTGCCGGATGCCTATGGCCGCGGCCGCATCATTGGTGACTACCGCCGCGTGGCCCTCTACGGCGTGGATTATCTCATCGCTGAGAAGGAGGCATCCAAGCACGCAGTCGGTGATATCGGATTCTCCGAGCACTGGGCACGCTACCGCGAGGAGCACGCAGAGCAAATCAAGGCTCTGAAGAAGCTCAAGGTCATGGCTGAGTCCTATGGCTTCGATATCTCGAAGCCCGCGAAGACCGCCCACGAGGCAGTGCAGTGGACCTACTTTGGCTACCTCGCCTCCATTAAGTCCCAGGACGGCGCCGCCATGTCCATCGGCCGCCTCTCCGCATTCTTCGACTGCTACTTCGAGCGCGACCTTGCCGCTGGCATCATCACCGAGGAAGACGCCCAAGAAATCATCGACCAGCTGGTGCTCAAGCTGCGCATCGTCCGCTTCCTGCGCACCGAGGACTATGACCAGATCTTCTCCGGTGACCCGTACTGGGCAACCTGGTCCGATGCTGGCTTTGGCGACGATGGCCGCCACATGGTGACCAAGACTTCCTTCCGTCTGCTGCAGACACTGATCAACCTGGGCCCGTCCCCGGAGCCGAACATCACCATCTTCTGGGATCCGCAGCTGCCGGCGGGCTACAAGGAATTCTGCGCCCACATCTCGATTGAGACCTCCTCGATCCAGTACGAGTCCGATAAGCAGATTCGTGAGCAGTGGGGCGACGACGCCGCAATTGCGTGCTGCGTGTCCCCGATGGCCGTCGGCAAGCAAATGCAGTTCTTCGGCGCCCGCGTCAACGCTGCGAAGGCCCTGCTCTACGCCATCAACGGCGGCCGCGACGAGGTCAGCGGCAAGCAGGTCGTCGACGGTTACGAGCCCATCAAGGGCGATGGACCGCTCGACTTCGACGAGGTCTGGCAGAAGTACGAGGAGATGCTGGATTGGGTTGTGGGCACCTACGTTGAGGCCCTCAACATCATCCACTATTGCCACGACAAGTACGCCTACGAGGCCATCGAGATGGCGCTGCATGATTCCGATATCGTGCGCTCCATGGGCTGCGGTATCGCCGGCCTGTCCATCGTGGCTGACTCGCTTTCCGCCATCAAGTACGCCAAGGTCTACCCGGTGCGCGATGATTCCGGGCTGATCGTGGACTACAAGACGGAAGGTGACTTCCCCTTCTATGGAAACGATGACGATCGCGCCGATGACATCGCCGCCACCATCGTTCACACCGTGATGGAGAAGATTAAGGCCATCCCGATGTACCGCAACGCCATCCCCACCCAGTCGGTGCTGACCATTACCTCCAACGTTGTCTACGGCAAGGCCACCGGTGCCTTCCCGTCCGGCCACGAGGCGGGCACCCCGTTCGCGCCGGGTGCCAACCCGGAGAACGGCGCGGATAGCCACGGCATGGTTGCCTCCATGCTGTCGGTAGGCAAGCTGGACTACAAGGATGCACTCGACGGCATCTCGCTGACCAACACCATCACCCCGTCCGGATTGGGCCGCACCCCGGAGGAGCGCATCACCAACCTGGTGGGCGTCCTCGATGCCGGCTTCATCATGGATTCCGAATAGACCACATCCACACCACTTCCTAAGGAGAACACAACATGGCAACCAAAACTTTCGACGAGCGCCTCGCTTCCATGAAGGCCAGCCGCACCGCCAACAACATGAACTCGGGCCTCTACCACGCCAACATCAACGTCCTGGACAAGTCCACCCTGGAGGACGCCGTTGAGCACCCGGAGAAGTACCCGAACCTCACGGTCCGCGTTTCCGGCTACGCGGTGAACTTCGTGAAGCTCACCCGCGAGCAGCAGCTCGACGTCATCTCCCGTACCTTCCACCAGGGCTCCTAAATGGCAGATGGCATTACCGGCGTCGTGCACCTCAACCCTGAAGAAGGGGAGAAGGTGCGCGGCGCCGCCGCCGGTTTAGGAACGGATAACGACCTCGAGGGCTACACCCGCCCGGAGTTGATGCAGGCCCGCCGCTCTGGCGATGTTGCGCTCGTGCACTCCTGGGAGCTGGTGACGGCCGTGGATGGGCCTGGAACACGCATGACCATGTTCATGTCGGGTTGCCCGTTGCGCTGCCAGTATTGCCACAACCCCGACACTATGGAGATGAAGGTCGGAACGTTGGAGCGCATCGAGGATGTGGTCAAGCGCATTAAACGCTATAAGCCCATCTTCAACGCCTCCGGGGGCGGCCTGACCATCTCGGGCGGTGAGCCGCTCTTCCAGATCGCCTTCGCACGGCGTGTGCTCAAGGAAGTCCACGATGCAGGCATCCACACGACGATCGACACCTCGGGTTACCTCGGCGCGCGCCTGCGCGATGAGGACCTGGACAACATCGATCTGGTGCTCTTGGACGTCAAGTCCGGTGACGAGGAGACGTATAAGAAGGTCACCCGCCGCGAGCTGCAGCCGACGATCGACTTTGGGGATCGCCTCAACGCCATAGGCAAGCCAGTCTGGATCCGCTTCGTGGTGGTGCCGGGGCTTACCGACGGCCCCGAGAACGTCGCCAACGTGGCCAAAATTGTCTCCCGCTGGAAGAGCAATGTCGAGCGCATCGAGGTTCTGCCCTTCCACAACATGGGCGCGGACAAGTGGCACGAGCTGGGCTACCCGTACACCTTGGAGGATACGAAGCCGCCGAAGCCGGAAGACGTGGAGGAGATCCGCGAGGTGTTCCGCAAGGAAGGTTTCGTGGTCTACTAGAAGCATGAAACGCTTCGGCCACACCATCAAGGAACACACCATCACCGTCCCCTGGGACTATGACAATCCAGCCGCGGGGGAGTTCGAGCTCTACGCCCGGGAGATCATCCCGCCGGGCGGTGAGAATTACCCGGCGCTGCTCTATAACCAGGGCGGGCCGGGTTTCCCGGCGCCGCGGCCGACGGGTGCCACCGGGCTCATCGGAAAGGGCCTGGAGCGCTACCGCTGGATCCTCATGGACCAGCGCGGCACCGGGCGCAGCCACCGCATCGATGAGCTCAGCCCGGCTGAGGATCGCAGCGCCGCGCGCTTAGCTCAGCTGCGGCAGGAGAATATCGTGAGCGATGCTGAGCGCCTGCGCGAGCACCTCGGCGAGGACTCCTGGGATCTCTACGGCCAATCCTTCGGCGGCTTCATCATTACCGCCTATGTTTCGATGTTCCCCGATTCCATCGGCCGTGCCTTTCTCACCGGCGGCCTGCCCACCCTGACCAAGGGCGCGGATGCTCTCTACCGCACGACCTTTGCCAAGCTCAAGGTCCGCCACGAGCGCTTTTATGCCCAGTTCCCGTGGGCTCAAGCACGCATCGAGGAGCTCATCCACCACCTGGACAACTCGGAAGAGCTGCTGCCGACAGGGGAGCGCCTGTCCTCGCGCCGCTTCCGCACTATCGGCATCGAACTGGGCCGCGGTACCGGATTCGATTCTCTGGGCTACCTGCTGGAGGAGCCTTTCCGCACCGTGAACGGCGAGAAGCGCTTGCGTTCGGACTTCCTCAACAACGTCGGTAGCCGCGTGAGCTTCCAGGCTGGGCCTCTCTACGCGGCCATCCATGAGTCCATTTACGGTGGCGTGGGCGGCCAGGCCGTCACAGGCTGGGCGGCGCACCGTGTGCGCGAGGAATTCCCCGAGTTCGCCGAGGAAGGCACCTATCTGACCGGCGAGCACATTTTCCCTTGGCAATTCGACGAGGACCCGGCGCTGCGCCCCTTCAAGCAGGCCGCCGAGGAGCTCGCCGTCCACGAGTGGGCAAGTTCGCCGTACGATGCTGCCGCGCTTGCCGACGCCCCCGTTATCGCCTCCGCCGCCATCTACCTTGACGATATCTTCGTGCCCTTCGAAGATTCCCTGGCCACGGGGGAGACCTACCGCGATTTGCGCCCGGTGGTGACCAACCGCTTCCAGCACAACGGTATTAGCGAAGACGGCGCGGGGATTTTGGGCGAGCTCTTCCGGGCGGCTGACGAGCGTTAACGGGCGTCGAGTACGTTCGGGGAGCAATCTCCCCCAAGATGTGGTGGTGGTCACCGTGTGGCAAACTGGTTAGGAAAATCCAACCGAAGCAGAAAGGATAAGCCTATGGGCGGACTCATCGTCATCGGCGTGATTCTTCTAATTATTATTGCCACCGCCTTCGACGGTTTCTACATCGTCCGGACGAAGGAAGCCGCCATCATTGAGCGGATGGGTAAGTTCGTGAACGTTGCTCACGCGGGCTTGCACTTCAAGGTGCCTTATGTCGACCGCGTGCGCGCCAAGATCAGCCTGCAGATCCGTCAGCTCGATGTCATGGTGGAAACCAAGACCAAGGACAACGTCTTCGTTCAGATCCCCGTTGCCGTGCAGTACGAGGTAGTTCAAGGCAGCGAGCGCCAGGCCTTCTACACCCTGTCCAACCACGAGCAGCAGATCGTGGCTTACGTTCAGGACAACGTCCGCTCCTCCGTGGCAAACATGAACCTGGATGATTCCTTCTCATCCAAGGACACCATCGCCCGCAACGTGGCGATGTCCCTGCGCGATAACATGGCCGCCTATGGCTGGAACTTCGTCAACACCCTGGTCACCGATATTCGCCCGGATGCCCGCGTGCGCGAGTCCATGAACTCCATTAACGCGGCGCAGCGTGAGCGCGAGGCAGCCGTCGCCCAGGCAGAGGCCGAGAAGATCCGCGTGGTCAAGGAAGCCGAAGGTGCGGCCGAGGCCAAGAAGCTGCAGGGCCGCGGTGTGGCTGACCAGCGTAAGGAGATCGTCGAAGGTATTGCTCAGCAGTATGAGCTGCTGCGTGCTGCCGGCGTGCAGGAGAACCCCGAGACCCTCATGCTGGTGTCCCAGTACCTCGACGCCATGGTGGATGTGGCCGACCGCGCTCACACCAACGTGCTCTACATGCCGTCCAACCCGGGCGGCATGCAGGATCTCTTCGGCGGTATGCGCGATACGTTGCTGTCCACTAACGCTATTAATGAAGCCCCGAAGCCGAAGGTGCCGGCCGGCGAAGCAAAGCACAGCCGCGAGGACACCGCCGCTGAGCGCCGCCGCCGTGAGGAGCAGGAGCGCCGCGAGCGCGATGAGCGTGCCCGCCGCGAAGCTGAAGCGATGGAACAGGCACAGCGCGCACAGCAGCAGGCACAAGAACAGGTGCAGAACGCTCAGCAGGGCCAGGGCTTTGGTCAGATTTCGGGCTTCCCAGCCCCGCCGCAGGGCAACAACCAGCCGCAGAGCGCGCGTGACTACTTTGATCAGTTGCGCAACCAGCTCAACAAGGACAACTAAACACAGTTAAAACACCCGAAGAGGGCCTTCCCGCAGTTTGGGAAGGCCCTCTTGTCGTTGCCCTACACAGCGGACGTGATAGCTAGGCACCGCGCATCATGTGGTGCAGCGCCGAGCACGCTACCTACTTGACGTAGCCGATGTTCTCCACCTCAATGACGGCGAAGGAGTTGGCACCGAAGTTTGCGATATCGGGGTGGGTCGCAACCATGGTCGGGCCGTTGAAGATAGGAATGATGCCGTACTGGGCAAGGGCTTCTTTCTCCAGCTCATTGGATCTTTTGATCTGCTCGTCTGGGTCAGCGATCTGGGATAGCTCGTCGATCTTCTTGTCCAGTTCTGGCGTACCCGTACCGGAGCGGTTGAGCTGGGAGCCGGAGCGATAGGTCTGGCCGAAGTAAGCGACACCGAAGGGATCACCGGATGAGAAACCCATAGGCAGAATATCGAAGTCGTACTTGGAGGTGATCTCAGAGAAGTCAGAGACTGGGCGTTCCTCCACCTTCAGGTCCACGCCGATATCCTTCATCATCTTTTGGGTGGCGGTCGCCATGGCCTTGCTGATGGAAGAATCTCCCAGCAGCGTGTAGCGCATGGACAGCTTCTTGCCGTCCTTCTCGCGGATGCCGTCGCCGCCTTCCTTCCAGCCGGCCTCATCGAGGAGCGACTTGGCCTTCTCTGGATCGAAAGAAATGACTGCGCCGACGTTGTCCTCGTAGCCCTTCTGGGTTTGGTAGAGGTTGAAGGAGCCTGGCAGGTCCTCGGTGTAGCCGTTGAGTCCGTTGAAGCGGATACCGGAGAGCGTGGCGCGGTCGATACCGGTCATGATGGCTTCGCGCACCTTGATGTCAGAGAGGATCTCGTTCTTGGAGTTGAGCGTGTACAGGTTCTTGCCTGGGGTCATGGCGGTGCGAATTTCAACGTCGGGCATGTCCTTGACGGCTGCCAGGCGTTCCTTGTTGGCCACGCCGGTGGCGTCGATTTCGCCGGCCTTGAAGGCGTTAATGGAAGCCTGGTCTTCCATCTGGCGGTAAGTCACCTTGTCCAGGAAAGGCTTATCACCCCACCACTTCTCGTTCGGGACGAAGGTAGCGCTGCCGTTCTTGAAGTCGACGCTTTCGACCTTGTACGGGCCCGCACCCCACTCCGGGTGGACCTTGCCCAGGTAGGCCTCGTTGAACTTCTCCGCGGAGTCAACCTGTGGCGGGAGCAGGACGTTGAACAGACCCTGCCACCACGGATAGGCCTGTTTAAAGGTGATGACGGCCTGCTTGTCGTTCTCACCTGGCTTGACGGACTCGATGAGCTCGTAGCCGTCGGTGGCGCTAACGTTGACGTCCTTGTTCTCACCGTTGTTGAACTTCCACGTGTTCTCAAAGGATTTCCAGTCAATCGGAGTACCGTCGTTGTACTGCGCCTTCTCGTGGATGGTGAAGGTGACGACAGTCTTTCCGTCCTTTTCTTCGTCTTTGACGTCGGTGATGTAGTCATTGTTGACGTGGAACTCACCCGCGCCATCGAAGAGGCCAATTTGCGGGTTGTAGTACTTCCACAGGCTCAGGGTGTATGAGGTGGCGTCGGCCTGGAAGGTGTTCTGCTGCTGGGAGATCTCGTCGATAGCCAAGCGCAGCTCGCCACCCTCCTTGAGCTCGGAGCGGTCCTTGGGGTTGTAGGAGCCGTCCAGCTTGACGTCGAGCTTCTCGCCGGAGGCGGAATTCCCTGATCCATCGGAGCCGGAGCCGCCATCGGAGGCGCAGCCGGTGAGGATGAGGGCAGAGGCGGTGACCACTGCGAGGGCGGTCCTGCGGAGCTTCATATTCATATGTGTGTCCTTTCGAGAGGAAACATGGAGACAAAGGTGAGTATTTAGTTATAAGTCTTGCTAAGCCGGGGTTTCGGCGGGCTGGTAAATCTCGCGCACCCGGTCACGCTCCACGGCTGGATCCGGCACCGGGATGGCGGAGAGCAGCGCGCGGGTATAGGCGTGTTGCGGGTTGTCAAAGACCTCGTCCGTGGGGCCGTATTCCACGAAGTCGCCCTTGTACATCACGGCGACCTTGTCGGAAAGGTGGCGCACAACGGACAGGTCGTGGGCCACGAACACCAAGGAGATGCCCAGGCGGTTCTTCAGGTCGTGCAGCAGGTTGATGATGCCGGCCTGGATGGAGACGTCGAGGGCGGAGACGGGCTCATCGAGCACCACGATGGAGGGGTTGGTGGCCAGAGCACGGGCCAGGCCGATGCGCTGGCGCTGTCCGCCGGAGAAGTGTCCGGGGAAGCGATCCACCTGGTGGGATTCCAGACCGACGAGCTGCATCAGCTCAGCCACGCGCTGGCCGACGTCCCCCTCGTACCCCAGCGACTCCAGCGGCTCAGCGATGATCTCGCGGATGGTCATACGTGGGTTGAGCGAGCTCATCGGGTCCTGGAAGACGATTTGGATGTCCTTGCGCAGCTTTCGGCGTGCGGACGCGCTCAAGCCGGAGGTGTTGGTGCCGTTGACAACGATGGTGGAACCCTCGGGCGGGTTCAGGTCCATGATTTCCAGCAGGGTGGTGGTCTTGCCGGAGCCGGACTCGCCCACGATGGCGAAGCACTCGCCTTGGTGCACGTCGAAGCTGACGTTTTTGACCGCGTGTACTGTGCCGACGCGGCGCTTGAGAATCGCTCCCTTGATGAGCGGGAAGTCCTTGACCAGGTTCTTGACCTCCAGGGTGACCGGCCGCTGCTCGTAGGGAGTATCGCCCAGGGTATCGGCGGAAATCTTCGGCAACGGGTACATGCGCTCGCCACCGATGGTGCCGTCCTTGATCTCGTCGGAGCGCAGGCAGGAGGCGAAGTGTCCGGGGACGTCGTCAAGCGCGCGCAGCTCCGGTTCCAAGGTTCGGCACTCATCCTTCACCACCGGGCAGCGGTCCGCGAAGGGGCATTCGGCGGCGACGTCGATAAGCTGTGGCGGGGTACCCACGATGGGGGTCAGTGGTTCGTCGGTGGCCTTGTCCACGCGCGGCGTCGACCCGAGAAGACCCACGGTATAGGGCATCTTGGGGTTGTTGAAGATGGTGTCGACATCACCGAGCTCCACCGGGCGCCCGGCGTACATGACCAGGACGTCGTCGGCGGTGCCGGCGACCACACCCATGTCGTGGGTAATCATGATGACTGCGGCGCCCGTTTCGCGCTGGGCTACCTTGAGGACCTCCAGGATTTGGGCCTGGATGGTGACGTCGAGCGCGGTGGTGGGCTCGTCGGCGATGATGACGCGCGGGTTGTTGGCCATGGCGATGGCGATGACCACGCGCTGGCGCATACCGCCGGAGAATTCGTGCGGGAATGACTTCACGCGCTTGTCCGCTTCCGGAATGCCGACGAGCTCGAGCAGGCGTACTGCTTCCTTCTCTGCCTCCTTTTTGGAGACATCGCGGTGGGTTTGGATGGCCTCGATGAGCTGGTCGCCGATGGAGAACACCGGGGTCAGGGAGGAGAGAGGATCCTGGAAGATCATGGCGATATCCTTGCCGCGGATCTTCGACATCTCCTTATCCGATTTGCCAATGAGCTCGGTGCCGGCATAGACCACGGAGCCTTCTACCTTGGCGTAGTCCGGCAGCAGGCCCATGACGGCCAAAGATGTCACGGACTTACCGGAGCCGGACTCGCCCACAATCGCCAGGGTGCGCCCCGGCATGAGGTCGAAGTCGACGCCACGCACCGCGTGGACGGAGCCGGCCTCCGAGGGGAAGGTGACGGTGAGGTTGCGCACGGACAGCACCGGCTCGGTGGATGCAGTGGGGTCGGTGGCGCGGCTGGCCGGGTCGGCGTTGGCGGTGTGTGCAGTATTCTGCGGGGTCATGCTCGGCCTCCGGAGTTCGAGTTGGGGTCAATGGCATCGCGCAGGCCGTCGGCGATGAACGCCATGGAGACGGTCAGCAGCGTGAGGATGCCTGCGGGGAAGTAGAAGAGCCAGGGCGAGGCCTCGACGGCGTTGGCGCCGCCGGCCAGGAGGGTGCCCAGGGAGACGTCGGGAAGCTTCACGCCCAAGCCCAGGAAGGACAGCGCGGTCTCCGACATGATGGTGGACACCACGCCCAGAGCAGCTTGGATGATGAGCAGCGAGCCGATGTTGGGCACCACGTGGCGGAAGATGGTGCGCAGGCGCGAGACTCCCATGTAGTCTGCGGCGCGGACGTAGTCGTTCTCGCGCACACTCAGCGCCATGGCCCAGATGACGCGCGCCGGGTACATCCAGCCGAAGACGATGAGCACCACGATAAGCAGCTTCCAGTCACCGCCGGAATCAGAAACCACCAGGGCGATGAGCAGGAAGGTCGGGATAGCCAGCAGGAAGTGAATGACTGCCAGGATGAGCTTTTCCACCGCACCGCCGTACATGGCCGCGGCCGCGCCGATGAAGGCGGAGATCAGGGTAGAAGCCAGCGAGACGATGAGCGCAATGATCAGTGAGCGGCCCAAGCCGTGGACGGTCTGCGCAAAGAGATCGTTTCCGGAGTCCGTGGTTCCGAACCAGTGCTCCGGGGAAGGCCCGGTGGACAGGTTGAAGAAGTCCGGCTCGTCGAAGGACCACGGGGTGAGGTAGCTGCCGAAGATGGAGAGCAGCGCGAGTAGCACGAAGATGACGAGTCCGACGGCAGCTGCCTTGTTGCGGAAGAAGCGGCGAACGTACAGCTTGAGCTTGGAGGTGCCGCGGAAATCGCTGCTGGAGAATTGCTTGCGCTGTGCGTCATCGACGTCGACGCCGGAGCCGAGTGCGGATTGTGCGCTGGGTTCGGTCTGCGGTGAAAAGTCCGCAGTGGCGGCATGCGGGCGCACGCCGAGGTTGTCCGCGGCGGTGTCGATGGCGAGGTCGTTGCGGCGGTGGCGCTCGGTGTGGCGGGCTTCTGAGCGTGGCGACGTGGATTTCTTTTCTGGAGACATTTAGCTCACCCTTACTCGCGGATCGAGGGCGACGACGACGAGGTCAGCCAGGATTGCGGAGAAGGCAATCATGACGGCACCGAAGGCGGCGACGGCGGTGGTGCCGTTGACGTCGTTGCGGCTGATGGTTTCGATGAAGTACTGGCCCATTCCCTTCCACGCGAAGATGGTTTCCGTCATGATGGCGCCGGTAAAGATTCCGGGAACGGAGAAGGCCACGGAGGTTGCCACCGGGATGATGGAGGTGCGCAGGGCGTGCTTGCGAATAGCCTGTGCACGGGTCAGGCCCTTGGCGCGGGCGGTGCGCACATAATCGGCGTTCAGGTTATCCAGCAGCAAGGTGCGCTGCATCATGTGGTAGCCGGCGTAGCTGATGATGATGAGCGAGATGGACGGCAAGATGAGGTGCTGCGCCATATCCAGCAGCTTGGGGAAGAAGCCTTCGACGCCGAGGCTGGAGGCACCCGTTACGTAGACCACGCGGTGGCCGGTGACGCGGTTGATCCACAGACCACCGGCGACGACCAAGATGGAGGCCACGACGACGTGCGTGTTCATCGTGATGATGGAGACTCCCTGCCAGAAGCGGTCCGCTGCCCTGTACTGGCGGGAGGCGGTGTAGACGCCGAGGGCGACACCGATGATGACGGAGAGAATCGTGGCCACGAGCAGCAGCTGTGCCGAGACGAGCGCGCGGTGCGCGATTTGTGCGCTGACCGGATCTCCAAGAGGGGAGGTACCCCAGTCCCAGTGGAAGATGATGTTGGACAGCCATCCCCACCAGCGCTCAATAAGCGGGGTCTCAGGGTTGAGACCAAGTGGAGTGAGAATTCGGCCGATTTCTTCCGGCTCGAGCGGTGGGTTGCGGCCGACATAATTTGATCGGGGATCAAGGAAGGTTGCGGCCAGGAGGTACGCGATATTAGTCGCGAGGAAGATGACTACCAGCCAGCTGGCGGTCTTCTTGATGATGTACTTGAACATCACTATTCCTTCGCAGGGGTCGTCTCGGCAGGATTGGGAGTGATGGCGGCCAGCGAGAACTCACGGCGTCCATGTGACCTAGACCTCAGGCTAGGCGCTGTGTCACATATTAAAAGAATTGTGAGGTGGGAGGGAAAGATTTATCGTTTTAGATTCCTGAGGGGGTGACCCTTATGTGAGTTCAGATTGCATCAATTACATATTAATAGGTCTATAGAAATTCCCGGCTGGGAGGAATGTTGGCGCAGTGCACCCCAGGGTTCACGAAGCAGAAAACTATGCACGGCCGTTTAGGCGCGAGTGAATATTATGCGCATAAATTCGGGGGTGCCGGGAAGGGGATCGGGGCACCTAAAGGGGGTAAAAATCTTCAGCAAGCATTCAGTAGCTGACGGAGCGCATCCTTCTCCGCTGCCGTGACCCAAACTTCATAGGCGGCTTTTACCTCGACGATGCGGCGTGCATACTCGCAACGAAATCCCTTGTTGGGAGGCAGCCACGTGGCGGCATCGCCAGCGCCTTTTTGCTGGTTGAGGGGGCCATCGACGGCAAGGAGGTTGCGGGGATCATTAGCAAAGTCGCGGCGCTTTTCTGGTGACCATTGCTGGGCGCCTTTCTGCCAGGCGTCGGCAAGCGGCACAACGTGATCAATCTGTACCGCACGTGATGTCTGCGCCCCGCGCTGAAACTCAATGTCCTGGCCCGAATAGGGATCATGCAAGGTGCCGGCGAGCGCCACGCAGTCGTGAGTTCCCTCCTTGAGCACGAGGCTCTCCGGGTCCAAGTCTCTGCGGAGGATATCGTTGCGTGTATCGCAGCCGTTGTGGCCGAACTCCACCGTGACATCATCGGACCAAGCCTGGCCGAATTCCTCACGCTCATAGCCGGTCATGGGAGCGCGGCCTTTGACCTCCAGGGAATCTAGGGCGGCGAGCGCTTCGGCTATGCCCAGCGCAATGTCTTGCGCGGGCGTGGCTTCGTCGGAGTGTTCTTCTGCGGGGAACTCTTGCGCGGGCTCCGCTGTCGTTGTGGAAGAACTCGGCCCCGCCGCTGGGGGAGTGGACGGGGAGGGAAGGAGCAGGCCGATCGCCACGAGCACAGCTACCGCGGCGTTGAGCAGCGCGGCGATGAAGAACGGGGTACGAGTGGCCATGACGTATTGATCCTAGTGGGTAGAATCGGCACACGGTATGAGTATCGATATGTTCTTTGACGAGTACCTCGCTGAACGCGGTTTGAAGCGCTCGGCCGAGGTTGTCCCGGACCACGCCTGCCAGGTCTTTTCTGATGCGTCTGAGTCGAAGACCCAGTCTTCCCTCGATGAGGCCGCGCAGCTCGTCGCTCGCACTTTGGGGGAGTAGCGTAGGTGTCTGATTTCCACGTCTCTGTGCCTTTGTCCGCGCGTTTGGGCTCCGAGCCTTTCGCGCTCTCTTTCTCTGGACAGGGTTATGCCTGGCTGCCGACGTTGCGCGACGCCCTCGTCACCGGCGTCCAACCCAAGATTGCGGAGTACCTCGCCGCGGCTGAGGAAATCCTTGCCCCGCTGGAAGAGGAGCTTCTGTCTGCCGCTCCGCACGGGTTTGCGCCATTGGTCTGGGCAGACGAGGAGCCGGCGTGGGCGCACGCGCTTGCCGACGCCTCGCTTTCCACCCCCGGCATCCTCACCGCGCAGCTAGCGGTCCTCGAATCACTGCGTGCGCAGGGAATAGAACTCGAGGATGCCGTCACCAGCATCGGACATTCCCAGGGCGTGCTTGCCGCGGCGGTGGTGGAAGGACGCATGAGCCCAGCCGAGGCTCTGGCGCTGGCGCGCCTTATCGGTGCAGCCATGACGACTACCGCGCGCAGCGCTGGGCTGGTCCGTACCCCGCAGGGCGCGCCCATGGCGGCGGTGACCGGCGCGACGAAGCAGCAGCTGCACGAAGCCGGTGCCCACATTGGGCTCGATAACGGGCGGGGGCGCTTCGTCATCGTCGGAACCCCGGCTGAACTTGCCCGGGTGAAGGCTGCGCTGCAAGAGAACGCGACTCAGGCGGAAGGGGTGGAAGGGAAGCCCGCCGCAGTTACCGTTTCCGACCTTGACGTTTCAGCTGCTTTCCACCATCCCACCATGCGGTTTGCGGCGGAACAGGTGGAAAGCTGGGCGGACCAGATCGGACTGGAGCCCGAATCCACCGCGCAGCTCGCGCGGGCCGTGCTCACGGACTACGTGGACTGGCCCGAGCGCGTTGACTCAGCTCTCGATGCCGGGGCGCGTTGGATTCTGGAAGTCGGGCCCGCCCGCGGGGTGGAGCCGCTGACTCGGGATCTCGTTGCCGGGCGCGGAGTGGGCACGCTGGCCGTCGCTGCACCGGAAGGGCTGGCCCAGCTCGTGGAGCCAGGCCGCGCACCCGTTCTGCCCCGCGCGTGGTCCGAGTGGGCACCGCGCGTGGCAGACGGGCGTCTGGCGACTGCCTTTACGCAGGCCACCGGTTACTCACCGGTCATGCTCCCCGGGATGACCCCCACCACGGTTGATCCGGCCATCGTCGCCGCGGCCGCTAATGCTGGGCACTGGGCGGAGCTGGCCGGCGGGGGACAGCACACCGATGTCATCTTTAAGGAGAACCTGCACATCCTGCGCCGACTCCTGCAGCCCGGGGTTAATGCCCAGTTCAATGCGCTGTACCTTGCGGCTTTCCAGTGGCGCCGCCAGATCGAGGGGCCGAATTCGATTCTGCGAGCGCGTGCCGCAGGAGCACCCATCAACGGAGTAGTGATTTCCGCTGGCATTCCGCCTGTGGAGGAGGCGGTAGAGCTGGTGGAGAAGCTCCACGCCGCGAACATCCCGTGGGTCGCTTTCAAGCCGGGGACTTCGGCGCAGGTGGAGGAGGTGCTCCGTATCGCCGATGCTCTCCCCGAGACCACCGTCATCATGCAGCTGGAAGGTAGCGCGGCCGGTGGCCACCATTCCCTAGAAGGCCTCGATGAGGTCCTTGTTGCTACCTACGCGCGGATCCGTGAGCGCGACAATGTCCTCCTCGCCGTTGGCGGGGGAATCGGCACCCCGGCGCGTGGCGCGGAGTACCTGCTGGGTACGTGGGCGCAACGCTTCGGCCTGCCCGCAGCCCCAGTCGATGCCATCATGGTGGGCACCGCCGCCATGGCGGCGAAGGAATCCACCGCATCCGAGTCAGTAAAGCAGGCGCTCGTTGCCGCGCACAGCGGGGACGTTGTGTCGGGCCGCTCGGACCTGGGCGCGGACATCCATGAACTGGACAACTCTTTCGCCCGCGCCGGGCGCCTTCTGGATGAAGTGGCCGGTGACGCCGCGGCCGTGGAGGCGCGCCGTGCGGAAATCATTGAAGCCATCGGGCGCACGTGCAAGCCTTATTTCGGCGACCTCGATGCGATGTCCTATTCCGAGTGGCTGCAGCGCTACCTTGAGCTGTCCTACCTGGACGGCTGGGTCGATGAATCCTGGTTGAGTCGGTTTACCCGCATGGTGGCTCGCGCCGAAGCCCGCCTTTACCCGACCGATCACGGCGAGATCGAGCTGCGCGTTGAGGTTGACCGCGAGAACCCGGCTGAGGCAATTAATCAGCTAACCGGACTCTACGGTGAGGCCGCGCTGCACCCGACCGACGCCGCGTGGTTCATTCAGCTCGTGGATGGTCCCGGCAAACCCGCAAACTTTGTGCCGGTCATCGATGCTGACGTACGCCGCCGCTGGCGCCGCGACACCTTGTGGCAGGCACACGATGAGCACTACGAGGCCGATGAGGTCTGCATCATCCCTGGCACGGCGGCCG